>OIZL01000042.1_pt1 | contig 111580 bp, 109 predicted proteins | sample 1588541 | NCBI WGS metagenome assembly OIZL01 (sample SAMN03283285) | human gut metagenome | biome: human-associated habitat; material: feces | host: Homo sapiens | place: Peru | collected 2012 | reverse complement strand
CCTTCTACTTTCTTTGCCATAATGGCACCTCCTAAAATATTGTGGTTAGGCGCATTCCACAGCCACGGTCAAGACCGCTCACACCGCGTCCTGCTCCCACATATATCTACCCGTCCGTTCCGCTCTCGCAGCACAGGCGGAATAAATACCATGCTTACATACTTCTGACTTCTGCAAAGCTGATCTCCACAGGAGTCTCTCTGCCGAACAGTTCGACATTGATGGTTGCTGTCTGCTTGCCATAATCGATCCTCTGGACAACGCCCACAGTATCTTTCCAGACACCTGCTACGACAGCTACGGTATCACCCTCGGCAAAATCAACGCTGATATTCTCAGTCTTGATACCAAGCGGCTTCATCTCCGCTTCGGTAAGCGGTACCGGCTTGCTTCCCGGTCCCACAAAGCCCGTGACACCTCTGGTATTTCTTACGACATACCATGTATCATCGTTCATGATCATATTGATCAGAACATAACCCGGGAACATCTTCTTCTGGACTGTCTTGCGGGCGCCATTCTTCATCTCCATAACGTCCTGCATCGGAACCCTCACTTCCAGGATCTCCTCTTCCAGATGTCTGTTCTCGATCGTTTTTTCTATATTGGCCTTTACCTTATTTTCATACCCGGAATAAGTATGAACAACGTACCAATTCGCTTCTGCCATACTAATACCATGCCTTTCCTGCAATCTGTTTGCTGCTGCCTCGTCCTACTTCAGGGAAAAAGTTGTGATAAAATCAACCCCATACTGCAGACCGAAATCCAGTACGGTGATGATAGCTCCCACGATAACGGAAATGATGACAACTGCCACGGACTGCTTCAGAAGTGCATCCTTGTCGGGCCAGGTGATCTTCTTGAACTCACTCTTTACGCCCTCCCAGAATTTAATCGGCTTAGCGGTTCCTTCTGATTTTGCAGAATCTCCCATGCTATAGTCCTCCCGATTATTTGGTCTCTTTGTGCAGAGTATGTGTCTTGCAGAATCTGCAATATTTCTTTGTTTCCATTCTGTCCGGATGAGTTTTCTTATCCTTCGTAGTATTGTAATTACGCTGCTTACATTCTGTACATGCTAATGTGATCTTCGTACGCATCTTGCTACCTCCACGTGCATTTATAGTGATTTCTCTGTTTTACCATTCGATGATCCTGTAGTCCAAATTTTGAGCATAAAAAAAAGACCTAAATCTCATCTCGCTTTCCTAATATATCATAGGAAACATGCCGCGTCAACAGATTTTCTGATAATTTTAGAGATTTCTTTTATGCTTTTTACGGGTGCAGTGGAAAATTTTCATAAAATGCAATCTTTCTTCTTAATAAAAAGGGTGCATGATTCGATATACATATTAGATACTGTAATTTAGTGTCTTTTGGGCATGCGCTTTTCCCCTGCTGCCCATGTAGAACGGATTCATAACGCAAAAGAAAGGAGGGGATTGACATGGCCTATAACAGTGTTCATGTTCTATCAAATGTATACAATCATTACATGACCACCTATGCGCCAAAATCCAGTTCGCCTTATGATTCTCATAAGAAAAGCGAGCTGCGCAATATCTACAATACGATCGTCAAAATGAATAAAGAAGCCCCTCTGTGTATTTTGGATACGAGCAAGGATGCTCAGAAATTTGCGGTAGACATGAAAGAAAATGCCAGAGATCTGCGCAACACCATCGCGTCTCTCGGCGGACTTGACGAAGAAGAACTGCTGAACAAAAAAGTTGCCTACTCAAGTAATGAGAACATCGTCTCGGCCAAATACATAGGTTCTGACGAGAGTACCGAAACCGACACTTATAATATAGAGGTAAAGCATCTTGCTTCGCCGCAGGTCAACATGGGAACTTTCCTGCCTGCCGACGAGGCTGTCCGGCTTTCCCCCGACACCTATTCGTTCGATGTGGCGATCGATGACCTGAACTATGAGTTCCAGTTCAGCATCCGTTCCGGCGACACGAACCGCGAGGTGCAGGATCGTCTTGCCCGGCTGATCAACAATGCAAAGATCGGTATGTCAGCAAGCGTGGAAGCGGATGATTCCGGCTCCTCTTATCTGAGGATCGAATCAGACAGTACCGGACTCAAGAACGGTAAACCGCTGCTCTTTCACGTTACTGACGACAAGACCAGCAAGGCCTCCGGTGCGGTCAATTACTTCGGACTTGACTATACTTCTTCGATGCCGTCCGATGCTTCGTTTGTTGTAAATGGGAAAGAGTTTACGACGAACTCCAACCACTTTACGCTGGAGCACGCTTACGAGCTGCAGCTCAACGGAGTCAGCAGCGAGGACGGAGAAACCGCATCTGTCGGGCTTAAGACTGATGTGGAATCCCTTGCAGAAAATATCAATACACTGGTACGCGGATACAATTCCTTCCTGCAGGCAGTTGCCAAATATACCGGCTCCCAGCCGAAAAGCAACCGGCTGCTCACAGAAATGAGCGGCACAGCCAGAGTCTACTCACACGACCTTACTTCGGTCGGTCTGCACCTCAATCAGGACGGCTCTCTGACGGTCAACAACGATCTGCTCCGTCAGGCTGCCATGAGTGACGATGCGAAGGACACTTTTTCCACAATGAAAGGGTTTACCAATTCCATCCTCCGCAAAACCAATCAGGTTTCCTTGGATCCCATGAATTATGTAAACAACATCATCGTTGCTTACAAAAATCCGGGCAGGAATTACGCAACCCCTTACATTACCAGTGCATACAGCGGAATGATGTTCAACAGTTACTGCTGATCTCATTCCCGCCGGTTTTTCTTAATCTATTTATAACGAACTATTCTTTTGCAGCGGTATCCAGTGCCGCTGCAATTACTTTATCCATATCATAATAGCGGTACTGTCCCAGCCTGCCTCCGAAGAGGATATGCTTCTTCTGCGCTGCCAGCTTCTGATATTCCTGGAACAGCTTCTCGTTCTTCTCATTGTTCACCGGATAATACGGCTCATCTCCCGGATGCCATTCTGCCGGATATTCTCTGGTAATGACCGTGTCCGGCTGCGTTCCGAATTCAAAATGCTTGTGCTCGATCACCCGCGTATAGGGAACTTCTCTCTCGGTATAGTTGACCACCGCATTTCCCTGATAGTTGTCGCATCCCTCCAGAAGCTCTGTCTCAAACCGGAGCGACCGGTATTCCAGATGGCCCAGACAGAAATCAAAATATTCGTCCAGCATACCAGTGTAGACCACCTTGCCGTAGGCGTTGCCCTCGTGATCCGTCACCTTCACGCCCTGCTCTGTCTCTTTTTCCACAGCAAAATCCTGATATGTCGTCTGCGTGCGCACCTCGATGCCGTCAAGCAGCTTTTCTACCAGCGCCGTGTAGCCGCCGATCGGGATTCCCTGATAGCGGTCATTAAAATAATTGTTATCGTAAATAAAGCGGAGCGGAAGACGCTTGATGATAAACGCAGGCAGATCCTTGCAGTCTCTTCCCCACTGTTTCTCCGTATAGCCCTTGATCAGCTTTTCATAGACGTCGGTGCCCACAAGTGAGAGCGCCTGCTCCTCCAGGTTCTGCGGCTCGGTGATACGCAGACTTGCGATCTGCTCCGCGATCTTCGCTTTCGCCTCGGCGGGCGTCACTACGCCCCACATCCGGCTGAAAGTGTTCATATTGAAAGGCAGATTGTAAAGCTCCTCTTTGTAGCGGGCAACAGGAGAATTGATATAATGGTTAAACTCTGCATATTGGTTTACATAATCCCATACTTTTCTGTCTGAGGTATGGAAAATGTGTGCTCCGTAGCGGTGCACCTGAATGTCATTCACCTTTTCCGTGTAAATATTGCCGGCTATGTGATCCCGCTTATCGATCACAAGCACCGCTTTGCCCTTTTTCTTCATTTCCTGCGCAAAAACCGCTCCAAACAGTCCCGCGCCTACTACCAGATAATCGTACTGCATCCTTTTTCCCCTGTTCGCACTTCTGCTCTGCTGAAAACTACTCCTGTGCCTGATACTTGTCGAGCTGCACATAATCCTCCATCAGATCCAGCACCTTCTTACGTCCGACCTTGTTCAGCTTCACATAATACTGCATTACGCGGTTCTCCATGATCTTTCCGCCGAGCAGGCTCTTCTGGTTCAACGGTGAGAAATCCACCGGGTTAAGATTCAGCTTGTCACACATTCTGATGACTGTGCCGTATGCCATTCCCTCAATTCCTCTGTCGAGTGCTGTAACCAGCGTAGAGTAAGGAATCTCCATCTCGATCGCAAACTGTCTTACGCTCTTGTACTGCTTCAGAATCTCCGTTTTTAATATTGCTGCCTTTGTCATCATAATCCTCCTCTTTTTCAAGCAATTATAATGTTACTCTTCCGGTTTTCTCATGGGTGTCCCCTTAACCAGATACAGTCTAACACAAAATTTCCCGAAAAGAAACCTTTGTTTCGTCTTTTTAACGGAATTTCGTGTTATTTTTGTGAAATTGTTCGGTGAAAACGCTTTTTTACATTGTTCCCGCTGTGAAAAAGTGCTATGATAAATAAGAAAAGAGGTGTATTCATGCTCCCCATTACTGTTTGTATGATCGCAAAAAATGAAGATAATCATATAGAGGAATGTCTGAAAAGACTGCGCCCCTGTCGCTTCGAGATCGTCGTTGTGGACACCGGCTCCGTAGACCGTACCGTAGAGATCGCTCATAAATATACCGACAAGGTATACCACTTTGCCTGGTGTGAGGATTTCAGCGCCGCGAGAAACTTTTCCATTGAACAGGCAAGCAACGACTGGGTTCTTGTGATCGACTGTGACGAGTACCTTGAAAACGCCAATCTGGCAGATATCGAGGAGGCAATCGCCCAGAATTCCCGCTCGGTGGGAATGATCGTGCGCAACAACCCCTACATCATTCAGGGCGTCCGCTCCGTCATGTCCGAGCGCATCGGCCGTCTTTTCAATCGGAAATACTGTCACTATGAAGGTTCCGTACACGAGCAGGTCCGCACACTGGATGACCGGGAGCCGGATACTTTCCAGATCCCGCTGACCTTTTATCATGAAGGCTATGTGTCCGAATCGGATAAACGCATGCGTGCGACCCGGAATCTCGAGATGCTGCTGCATGATCTGGAAACCAAAGGGCCAAGTCCCTATATCTATTTCCAGCTCGGCCAGAATTATATCTCACTGAACGATCTGGAGAAAGCCGCGCACTACTATCAGAAGGGACTGGAACTGAACGCAGACCCGCACTCCGCCTTTGTACAGAGCATGATCGAGACCTACGGCTACTGCCTGGTCGAACTCTCCCGCTACGATACCGCGATGCGGCTGAAGGATAAATACCAGCTCTTCTCACACCGCGCCGACTTCGTATACCTGATGGGCATGCTTTACATGAAAAGGGGCGAGTACGCCAAGGCAATCGCAGAATTTACCAAAGCGACAACCCTCGGCACTTTTTCCCGCAAGGGCGTGAACAGCTACCGGGCGAATTACAATATCGCCTCCATCTACGAACAGCAGGGCGACCAACAGGCTGCTCTTCAATACTATAAAAAATGCGGTGACTATGAACCGGCAGTCCGAAAAGTCAAAGAACTGACGGCGACAGCCTGACGCGGAGGTGTTTTTATGCTTCCCCTTTCTGTTTGTATCATTGCAAAGAATGAAGAAAAGTACATAGAAAAATGTCTGAGCGCTCTCGCCCCTTACGGGTTTGAGATCATACTTACCGACACCGGCTCTACCGACCGGACAGTTGCGATCGCAGGGAAATACACCGATAAGATCTATCACTTTGACTGGTGCGATGATTTCAGTGCCGCCAGAAACTATGCGATCAGCCAGGCGTCCAACGACCTCGTCCTTTCCCTGGACTGCGACGAGTATCTGCAAACACTGGATGCAGACGCTCTCTTGCAGGCTGTCAGAAGTTATCCGGCCGCGGCGGGACAGATCCTGCTTTGCAACCGCTATACAACCGACGGCGTTACAAACTATGAACACGTGCGCGTCAGCCGCCTTGCCGACAGACGCATCTATCACTTCGTCGGCGCCGTCCACGAACAGCTTGAACCGATCAACGGCCAGCCCAAGACCGTCTATGAAGCCCCCATCGAAGTGCTTCATGTGGGGTATGACGTATCCGACGCGCAGATGCAGGAAAAGGCCAGGCGCAATATCGCTCTTCTGGAAAAAGAAATTGAAACCTGCGACTCTGAGCCCTATCTGTACTATCAGCTCGGACAGAGCTACCGCCGCCTCAGGCAGTATGAAAAAGCCCTCTCCTGTTTCGACATGGGACTTTCGATGGACGTGGATCCCAATCTCGAGTATGTCCAGTCGATGGTGGAAGCCTACGGCTATACCCTGCTCGATCTGAAGCGAAATCAGGAGGCCTTAAATCTGCTCGGGATTTATGACGATTTCTGCAAGCGGGCGGATTTTCCTTTTCTGATGGGGCTGATCTACATGAACAACGGTCTTTTCCGACAGGCCATCGACGAATTTCAGAAGGCAACGCAGATGAAGAATTACTGTGTCGACGGCGTCAACAGCTACAAGGCAAACTACAATGCCGGCGTGATCTACGAATGTACCGGCGACAAGAAAAATGCAAAGAAAGCCTATCAAAAATGCGGTGATTACGAACCGGCGCTGACGCGGCTGTCACTGCTGGGCTGAATACGAATACAAACAGCAACCATACAAGGAGGTTATCAATGGAAATACATGAATCAGCAGAAGACTACTTAGAGACAATCCTGATGCTCAGAGAGCGCATCGGACAGGTTCGATCCATCGACATCGCAACCGAAATGAATTTCACCAAACCCAGTATCAGCGTGGCGATGAAGAAGCTCCGCGAGAACGGTTATATCGAAATGGACAAGGACGGCTTCATCACCCTTACCGAATCCGGTATGACGATCGCCTCCAACATCTATGACCGCCACAAGGTACTGACCAATTTCTTCGTGTCTCTCGGCGTCGATCAAAAGACGGCCGCAGAGGATGCCTGCAAGGTGGAACACGATTTAAGTGAGATTACTTATGAGAAAATCAGAGAACACGCGCTGAAGGGATAACCTTCAGCGTGGTGGATTGGGTCAGCACTGTGCTGTAAGAAGCTGCAACCGTTGCCGGAACATCCGATATTCTTCTTCACGGTCTGCGAACCATTCCGCTCGAATCTCTGCAATCTGATTACAGCCAATTTTACGCACCGCCTCTATTGCCGCCTCTTTCTGTGATATCTTCCTGTCAACCGTAGTCAGACAACCAGCACCATCTATCGTATCATACGCAAGAAATGACTGATTAAAATCCATTAAATCATGCAGACGAACTGGCTGTCCTGTACCATTGTCAATGAGAAATCCCCAATTACCCCAATGCCGGTCTGTATTTCCAACCAGGTAATCAAGAATATTCATCATATAATAGCAATAGGCATCCAGATTCAAAATATAATCCATGGGATTCACATTATGATTCACTGCATATACCTCAAATGCCTCCCTTGAAACAATACTGTATTTCAAATTTGTCATCAAATGGCTTCTGGATACTTGCAAGCCATCATATTCATATGACTCATATACCACCTGATTACAACGAAAACACTGACAGATTCTGCTGGCAAGCAGTTCATTCTGTACCGCTCTCTCATCGCCATCCTTTAAAAGCCAGAATCCATCTGCCTCTCTAATCCATGCCTTCGGGAAGCATCCGCTGGTAGACACATCATCCGCTAACAAATATGCATTTTCCACCGTCATCTGGCGACCTCTCAGTGAAATATCCACAAAAGCATTACTCAGATGATTTTCATATAAATTAATCTGGGCAAAGGAAATACTTTCCCCATTCTCCCTAACCCAATAAATATCTGTCAAAGTAAGACAATGATAAGAAAGCGCAATCCTTGCCCGTTCCTTGTCCGTTGCCGCCTGACTCATTCCCATACTGTTTAATATCTGCTTCGCATATTTTCTGTCCAGGGTCAGCACACGGGTTGCGCACCAATAATAGAAGTTCGTTATATTATTCAAACGACCATCAAATTCATCCGTTTCTTCCAAGTACAAATTCCACGGCATAAAAGCTGATAACCGTATCCGACACTGCCCCTGTGCTGTGATAGTCGCTATTAAATTGTCACCATGCATGATTTCATAGTTGACCATTTCTGTTAAAACTCCTCATATTTCATTCCTGTTGAGAGAAATCTCTTCAACAAAAAAGCGCAAAAATGCGGAAACGTAATCATGCTGTCATTCTCGCCCACATTTTCCTTGATAAATTTAATCCCGTAATTTATATCCTGATATTTTTCACTCTTAATCAATGTCTGTAATGTTTTGGATTTCGTAGAACCTGCCTTAACCTCAACCGGCACCAGTGATTTTGCATCTCTGACAAAAAAATCTTCTTCCAGACGAGAATCCTCCCGTTTGTAATAGTACAGATTATATCCCTGCTTTACCAATGCTTCTCCAATGAAATTTTCATACAAAGCACCTTTATACGTTCCCAGATTGCGGTTCGCCCGGATATCCAACTGTTCCTCTTCATCTAACATCGCAATCAAAAGTCCTGTGTCTGCCATATATAACTTATACTTATCTTCATCATAATTTCCACCAAGCGGCAACTCCGGCATTCTCATACAGTAGCACCGATTCACAATTCCAGCATCCACCAGCCAGTCAATGCATCCGAAATAATCCTTAAAACGCGCTCCACGCTCCACCTTGGATATCTGAAATTTACGATTATCCTGCCCTAACTGTGGAACAATCCGGTTGAATACATTAAGGATTCTCGTCTGGTCAAGACCTTCTGCATATTTTCGCATATCTTCTTTATAATCATTCAATATTTCTCTTTGTAACTCCAGTGTGCCTTCAAAGGTATCTTTCTCCAGATAACTTCTTACAACCGCAGGCATACCTCCCAATACACAGTAATCTAAAAACAGCTTATTGTATACCTGTAATTCCAACTCCGAAAAAGCAGCTCTTTCCAACATATGACGCAGCATATCATCAATTTGTTCCTGATAGCCCTTTGCCCATAAAAATTCTTCAAAATCAAGGGAACGCATCACATAATCCGTTTTATTCCCGACACTGACGCTCTCTATCCTATGATATTGAATTCCCAAAAGAGAACCGCTGCATATTACGTCAAATCTCCCATCCTGCCGGAAAAATTTCAACGAAGTCGCTATTTCAGGAAATTCCTGCAATTCATCAAAAAAAATCAGGGTTTCCTTTGGTTCAAACCTTTTCGTCGTATCTATTAACGAAATATTCTTTACAATATCAGACGCCTTATAACCATCTACAATAATCTGCTTATATATCGGTTCATCTACAAAATTAATTTCAATGAAATTTTTATAGTTCTTCTTTGCAAAACGGCGAATGGATTCTGTCTTTCCTATCTGCCGTGCCCCTTTTATAATTAGAGGTTTCCTGTCTTCATCTAATTTCCATTCTGCCAAATAACTATCTATTTTTCGCTCGATATACATTTGTTGAACCTCCTATATATGTATATTACAAAAAAATGAGCGAATATACAATCAGTTTTACAAAAAAATGAGCGAATATCTGCTCATTTCTTTTGCTTCTTACTGACCAGCCAGGCATCTCTCTTTGTTGAATGCAATGCCTTAAAGATATCAATATCCTCCAGTGTCGTAATCTTTATGTTCTTATTTGATCCAAGTGAAAAATGTAGCTCTTCTCCCAATTCTAACATCAAAGTATTCGTATATACTGCATTCGTTATTCCTCTGTTCAGAGCCTCCTTATGCGCCCATAATACTTTGCCATAACGGTATGCCTGTGGCGTCTGGACTCGCATAATGTCGTTTCGGTCAATTCCGTCGTTACCGCTTTCCCCATCACTGGTTCTCATGATTGTTTCCTGGCATCGAACAGCCGAAAGTCCCGAACCATATTCTTTTGCTTTTGCAATACAGTCTGTTATAATTTCCTGTGATATCAACGGGCGCACAGCATCATGTATGATAACAATGTCATCATCCTTACAGTGTGATTCCAGTTCCAGCAATGCCTTTCGGGCAGATGCCTGACCGTTTTCTCCACCTTTTACAACCCATTTTAATTTTGTAATGCCATACGCACGTGCATATCCCTCTAACACATCTAACCATCCGTCAATACTTGAAACGATGATCGCATCAATCTCCGGATGATTCTGAAAGGCCTCCAGTGTATATATTATGATTGGTTTATCATTAATAGGCAGGAACTGTTTTGGCACAGACTGTTCCGTTCTGCTGCCGCTTCCCCCTGCCAGAATCAATGCAACATTCATCCGTATTTTACCTCTTATTTCTGTTTTTCTTTTGCCTTCATATTATACAAAGCCTTAAACATTTCCACGTCTTCTACCGTATTGATCTTGATATTCAGATCAGAACCTTTGGACAGGAAAACCTTTACTCCCAATTTTGACACCATATTATTGGTATCATTCTCATTTCTAACCTTCTGTTCCATTGCTTCCTCATGGAATTTCCGTAAATCGCCCAACGGATAGGTCTGCGGTGTCTGTATCCTTCGGAATGCATACCTGGAAATAGACTGTAATCCGGACTCTCCATCATTGGTAAGCATAACATTATCCATAGAACTTACTGCCGAAATTCCCATTCCCTTTTCCTTACAGACACGAATACTGTCAGAAATTATCTCATCTGACACCAATGGACGTATGGAGTCATGTATTATCACAATATCTTCATCACCACAGCTTTTCGATAATTCATCTGCTGCCAGCTTCGAAGTGTCCTGTCCGGTCTGACCTCCCGTAATAATCCATTTTAATTTGTCAATATGAAATTGCTTGGCATACGCCTGTACCATATTTTCCCATCCCTTTAAACAGGCAATCATAATGGCATCTATTTCCGGATGGTTTTGAAATTTCTGCATGGTATACACAATAATCGGCTTATTATATACATTTACAAACTGCTTTGGTATATCCATCTGAAAGGTGGGGTCTACACCGCCCGCTAACAACACTGCAATATTCACAGCTTTTCCTCCTAATCGTCTATTCTATCCACATCCTATAAAGTTTCTCTCAATATCTGTACCGTTTTCTCAAGTCCCGCCTTTATCGGTGTCCTCGGTTTCCAACCAAGCTCCCTCATTTTGGCTGCATCCAATACTGCTTTCGTCGCTGTGGAATACCCTGCCTTTTCAACGGCATCCGGCAGCTCAAATACTACCTTGGAACCAGCCGCCTGTGCCAGAATCATAGCAAGCTCTTTCAGTGTTATCTCTGAATCCTCGTCAGAGACATTATATGCCTCTCCTTTTTTTCCATATAATAGGAGATACAATGCTGCTACAGCTGCATCTACCACATAAGTATAAGAATATAATTGATTTCCCTCACTTTTAAGGATAATATCCTCTCCAGCTGCCGCTTTTCTGATAAACTGTGCAATCGCTTTGGAATCCTCTTTGCCCATCGTTGGCCCATACACCCGGGAAAATCTTCCTATTACAAAATCCTGTTCTTTCTGCGCTGCGAACGCATTGCAAAGACATTCCGATAACCGCTTGCTTTCCGGATAGCCCGCCCGTACGGTATTGCAGTCAATATAGCCCAGATAGTTTTCGTCAAACTTGTCCACATCCTGTCTGCTTTCCCCGTAGATTTCCACAGAGGAAAAACATAAAAACCGTCTGCACTCATGTTGTGTCGCATAAGACAACAGTTCATACGTTCCGGTTACATTAGCCGTTATCGTGCCTATCGGGTCTGTTGCATACGCTCTTGGATGCGTATTGCTGGCTGCATGCAGTATATAATCAACCGTTCCCAGTTCCGGTAATGGCACTGCTATATCATGTGCCAGGTAGGTAAAGTATTCACTGTCCCAGTATGAAGCAAACCGTTCTTTTGCCTTATCTTCCTTCCGGCTGACCGCTATTATATGAATTCCTGCATCTTCTGCTTTCTTTTCATTATTATAATACATCAGGATATCTATAATGACAGATGCTATCATTCCGGTTGCACCGGTTATCAGAAGTGTTTTTCCTGACAGATGCTTTTGCAATTCTCCTGCATCCATACTGAATTGAATATCCTGCTTATATATAAAATTGTCTGATAATTGCTTCTTGTCCATGGTTTTTTCCTTGTGTTTTTATTGTTATTCTACACCAACCACTTTTTCCCTGCATAGAGTATTTTTAAATGTTCTCTGTTTTTCAAAAAATAAATGGTTGTCAAATTCTCCCCCATATATCCGGCAAATCTGTCTGCCCGGTTTTCCCCCTTAGGTATTGTCAATTCTTCTGTTCTAGCCAAAACCTCAAATAGAAAATTACAATAGTCGTCAAAAATCTTTTTCTTGGCAATTAGCATATTATAATTAAGGAACTGTTGCTCTTCATTCGCAACAGCCTCCAAATATGCCCGATAATACTCCGGCGCCTTTTCCTCCAGGGCTTGCATCATCGCTTTCCAATCCTCTTTTCCAATATACCGAACATGTTGTGTGGAAATATCCGGATAATGAATAGACGGATACGGTAAAATGACGTCCCACTTATCTTCCATTCCAAGTAAACGTTGCATCTGTTCCTCTGTAATATCAAAAATACGACGATAATGACATAATCCCTTATAATCTGCTTTGCCGTTTTTCCATGCGTAATAGGACGCGGTTAATTCACAGTAATTTCGATTCTTATGTGAAATATTGTCCCCTACATTATCCTGAACCGCCGCAATCTTTTTATCTGCAAAAACAGTTCCTACTTGAATTGGTACAATATAGTCCGGCATTACAATTGAGGTTGTTAATGGTTTGTCCACGTGACATTTCGCCTGAAATACTTCTATCGAAACTGCTTTTTCTTCTTTAGCAGCATCACCAATATGTGCATCGTCCTTAAAAATTATATCACAATTTTTCTTTTCTAAATAAGCCTTGTCCTGGAAAGTTTTGTCCAAAACAGCTTTTACCGTTCTCGCGCCTTGTCCATATTTTCCCTGCTCCGAATGCTTCAGCCAAAAATATTCTTCCATAAGCTGGTTTTCCATGTCTCCCGTAATCAGAATGACATCTTCTTTATAAACTCCCTTTTCAAGTAATGATTTCATAATTACGGCATGATGTACCTCTGGTACAGCAACTATATACTTTAATGTTACATGCTTACAATATTCCCCCTGTTGCCGCTCCTGCCATTCAGATAATCCTATTACGGGAATAGAATCTATTTTTTCAGGGGTTGTGCTTTTCTCGCTCAACTCAGAATCCGACACGATAAAGGAAAGTGGCTGCTTGCCATATAATGTTTTTATTGCCTTATAAATACTTGTTGCTACTATACCTGCCCCATAGATACAGAATGAGTCGTTTTTCATACTAATTTCTTTCATACTCCATAATAACTTCCTAAAAAAAGGAATAAAAATAATTTTTTATATCGTACCTTTTTAATGTTTCTTCAATTACAGTATGCAATCGTTCTTCTACCGCGATTACTACTCCTATATCATCACGTTTCATTTTACTTATTTCAGAAATAAAATACACCCTATACCCTAATATATTGTTATCCTTTCGCTGTCCATCTGAAACAATAAATCCATCAAAATGTATCTCTTTCGCCTTCAATGCCTTCGCTGTTCTTATTCCAACCCCTCCCGCACCATATAGGTATAGTTTCTTCTGTTTTCTACAGTATTCAAATACTTTATTTTCAAAGTAAGATGTGAAATCTGTAATTTTACTATCTATATCTGCCAATTGCATAATGGATTTTAAAATCATCTTTTTATTTATCAATTCCAGCTCGGCATAACGCTGTTGATACAAAGTCCCTATATAATAGTTAGACATATTTTTTAGAGCCTTTTTTCTAATCCAATAGCTTCTCTGTTCATTTTCATCAGTAGTGTTATTTAATAGAATTCCGAATCTCATATCAGGCATAACCAATGCTCCTAAAAAATGGTCCTGCTCAAAAAAATTAACTACAGAAGCTATATATTGGGTATCTACTACCAAATTTTCATATATATATCGATAAACAGATATTGCTGTGCAAGCCACTTCCTTCTCTAATCGTCCATTCTTTTCCTGTAATACACAGATATATTGAGTACTTTTAGGTACCATCTCATCTATCAAATTTACATTCAAAGCATCCTCATTTTCTATAATGCAAGTGAAAATATCCTTATCCAGTTCTTGCAATCGCTCTTCAAATTTTTCTCTTAAATACATATTTTTCAAAGCAACAATAATAGCCACTTCGCTATGTTTATACTCGTTATCCTGTTTTATCTCCGGTACAACATATGAAAGTTTAAGTTTATCCGCAATCACATTTTTCGTACAGTGTGACAACATATAATATAAAATTAATTTATAGTCATATCCCGTATTATCCCGAATATACTCTATTGCTTTTGCAAAACTCCCATTTTCAGGTTCCATCCCTTGAGAAATATCTTTTCCCACTATGCATTTCTTTTTTAAAAAGGGACACTTTCCATATTTGATAAGTTCATATGGAATAACTAAATATGGTGTAAACCCATTTTTCTCTGGCACATCTTCAAAAAACGAATTATCTGTATAGACATCCCAACTATAGCCTAATGCTTCAAAATATGGTGTAAACCGTTGCTCATGTCTCATTACAACCTGTGTAACGTTATAGCCATCAATCTTCATTTCTTCCCAATAATTCCAAAAACGTTCATCTTGTAACATTTGTTTCCCTACAACAATAAAGAATGACTGAATAAACGCAGGAACTATATCATTACTATCGCTCCAAAAATCTATTGTTTTCGGTTGTGCCGCTAATCCCCAAAAATTAACCTGTCTTTTTTCCATTTCATCAAAAATATTTACAAAGGGAACAAATGGACCCAAAAAGGTATCATTGCATAATACTATTTCATCATAATTTTGTATTTCAGTTCTCCCTACATAAGACAATAACGCTTCCCGGAATGCGCCAACATCATATCCCTGATTTTTTCTTACCAATATATTACTTGTAAATTCTTTCAGTTTTTTCTGTCCCACATCTGATAACTGTCCATTACAAACAATAACTAATTTCTCTAAGCATCTTCGCAAATCACGCAATAAATATATTACATAATCTTCTACTATTCCATCTTTTTCATAAAACGCAAAAATGCCTATTCGACGTTTTCCCATACGACTGTACTCCCGCTTATATATATATTACATTCGTTATATCACTGTTTTTAAGAGTATCTTTTATTTCCAATTGATTTTTTTTAGACAACGCTACAATTACCCCACTGTCCTTAACTCTTTTTGCACAGAATTCAGAAAAAGTTAACACTCCTTTTCCACAAACTTTTCCGGTTGGCTGTCCGTCTGATACTACAAACCCAAGCACTGTTTTATTATGTTCCTCTAATATACCATTGATTTTTCGTCCGTATACTCCTGTTCCATATATATAAAATTGTTGCTGGGTACCTAAATATTTTTTTAATTCTTCACTTTCTCCAATGTCATTCTGATTAAAGATATCCGGTAGCCCCCTTATATTACAAAGACTAGAAAATTGATAGTCAAAACTGCTTAATTGTTCTTTAGCATATCTCTCTGTACATATTGTTGCATATAAAAACTTTCCTTTTTCCTTGAAATATTCCTTCCTGCACCAAAAACTATCCTGATAAAAATTATCCACCGCAGCTTCCATTCTTGCCGGATAAATATTAGGATATATAATCCCTAAATATTTATTTTCATTAAATAATCTAGAAACTGTTCTATATGTTCCAAGCATGTTTTCTATTAAATCCTCGCTTCTACGCATATTCTCCATTCGTGTTGCAGATTTAATGCTCGAAAAATCAATAAAACCTATAATACCGTAATTGCCATTGCGAGAATATCTCCCCACCTCTTCTCTACTTTTTATTTGAAACACTTCAACCGAATCCATAAAATATTTTTTTTGATAACTTTCAAAATTCAAAACGGATTTCCCTAGCACCAAAAGACACACCTTAGTTGTCATTTGTTTCTTCCAACGCTTCTCTATATCAAATGCTATATACTGCAGCTGAAATGCAATATATAATTTTTCCTTTGGAATGATTCGAACCAAATTTTCTATAATCATTGAACTGTCATAACTTGTTTTTTGTTCAATATATTCTAATGTAAGATTAATTTCTTCTCCTGCTACCCTATATAAATTCTTATCAACCAGTGCCTTCTTTTTAATAATCGGACATCTATAATCCCTTACCAATTCTAATGGCGAAAAATAATATGTATTATAGTTTAGTTTTTCGTTTATACTACTCTCTAACTCAGATGTATTTACATACGCCTTCCACTTGTATCCTCTTTTTTCAAAATAGGACGTAAATCTTAGTTCATGTTCTTCGATGGCATCTAAAAGGCTACCACCATCAAGTTGTATATCTTTCCAATAATGGTAAAAATCGTCACTTATGAGCATTGACCTACGAATTACTATAAAGAAACTCTGTAAATGTTCCGGAATATGGCCTCTTATTACTTCATAACTTTTGGGGTGACTTGTTATTCCCCAAAAATCAACAGTTTCTTTATCCATCGCATAAAACATCTCTTTCCAATCATAAACAGGTCCATAAAAAGAATCATTACATAGTATAACTTCATCATATTCATCTATACTCTTCTCTTCTATCAGCTTACATAGAACAAACTTCCAAGCTGTAACATCAAATCCCCTATTTTCCCTAAAAATTATTTCATCAGCTATGCATTGTAATTTTACGCTTTCATTATCTTGCAAACTTCCATTACACACCACTATTAGGCTTTCGCAATATGGCTTTAAACTATGCAAAAGAAAGGTAATGTACTCATCTACAATACCTTCCTTATCATAAATTACAAATATACATAATCTTTTTTTTGTAATAATATCTATCAATCTATACCCCTATTCTGACTATAACCTGTTTCTGATAAGTCAAATCTTCTATTTCCTTGATTTCAGTAGGAGGCAACTGAGATACATATTTATTCTGAATTGGAACCCTTATCCCTTTACCTGCCATATACCATTCATAATCCATATCAATCTGTCCAATATCTACAACCTGATACCCTTCCTTTACCAAATCGTATGCTAAAACCTTTGCCGTTGGTCCAAGTACAAGTAATATTAATTTATTCTTCTCTACTTTTTTCACCTCTGCAAAAATTTTATCATAATAATTGAATGCTTCTTGCGTTGGACATATGATACGCTGCAATGACATAACATTATCTAATAAATCATTCCCATATCCAGTTCTTGTTTTATCTCCTTCAACAAGTACAACCTGTCTCTGATTCCATATTGATTTGATAAGCGCGACCCGATCTGCTGTGCCACTCTTATCTCTGTATGGAAAATAACTTTTAAACATATAGGCATCATAATATACCCTATCTTTTTGTAAAACAGAATTATGAAAATTTCTAACAGATTCTGTCATGTATTCTCGAATAGCATCCGCGACCTCATCTGTAAATTTATCCAAATCTCCATAATTATTGGCTATAGATAATAGAATGCGCTCATCCCGTGCCTGTATTACTTCTAACAATCTATTGGCAAGTTCTTTTTGATACGTTTGAAAGACAGCTCTTTCCTTGCCTGCCATAATCTCGAACTCACCATCTCCAAAACGAATTAAAGATTTATGCTCATTAACAATTTGGTAAATAGCATCCTTTCCATCGTGTACAATAGGAATTTCGTATTTTCCCTTATCAATTTTATCTGCTATCTCATAGCCTGCATTCGCCATTCTTATATTTAATTTCTTTTCCAGTTCAATAATACGTTGTTCCAACAAATCAATTTTCCACGCATTGCCATCAAATACTCTCCCTTTATTTTCAGCGCAATGCTCCAAAGAATAATAACAAATAATTTTTTCCAAACTAACATTCATTTTTTCAAGTTGGTATATAATAGCTTCATATTTGATCACTGTAATTATAATGTAATCATAATCACTTACTATTCCCTGAAATGCTATTACGGATTTCCCTTGATACTCTTTTCCTTGATTTGCCGGGTTATTATCAATAAACCCTAATATGTCAATGTCACGGCATTTTATATTATGTAACGCCTTTTCACAACCTTTTCCAATCCCCCAAAAATATACGTTCATACATCCTCACTATACATACTGTGGCTTCTGCCAAATAATTTTTTTTCTATCAACGTTCTTCTTTTCCAACCAATCAATAATTTCATGTGCCACTTTGTCATTGTAAATCGCAATCACAATATAATCAAATTCACTTGTAAATATTTTTTCTATAGGACAAACATTTAATCCCTGTTGCATATATTGCTCATATTGCTTATCAACCCACACTGACAATTTCCATTTATTATTTGTACAGATATACTGATAATAACTTAGTCCAACATCTCCTGCTCCATACAATATAATATTTGTTCCCTCTGCTACTAGTTCTTTTGGAAATACATACTTTAACTTTGCATCCACACCTGCCTCAAGAATTCTTCCTGTTTTATACACTTTTCCCAAATTTGCATAATCGACATTATTCTCTTCATCATACGTAACATAAGCATAAAAAGAATCCAACATTTTTTCATATAATTCTATTTTATTTCTATTTTCTATCTGCGCCGCTTTTAATAGACTCTCAAAAGAAATACTCTCTCTGTTCTTCAAATAAAATACTTTTAATAACCGATAAAATGAAAATTCCAAAGGAATTGAAAAATCAAAGACCCACTCATAATCAATTAAATGTTTCCCAGCGTCATTCATAATAATATTTTCTGCAATGCAATCAAAATTCGTAATTTTGAGGGCTCTATCGCCTAATATTCCTACTCCATTTCCAAATACTTTCTGAAAATTTATATTATTATCAAAGACAGCTATATTTTGTTCATCCCCTATTAATATCTCCTCCCATAGTTCCAATACTTCCTGTGTTTCTTTTCCGTACCCATACTCACAAATTATATTTCGCAAATATGTATCAAATACAATTCCCTCAACAAATGGAAATCTAACACTCTCCCGTATTCGTTCACAAGGAACCAACATACTCCCTTGTACTTTTTTTAGAATTTCATAATTATGGTATATGTCTTGTATATGTGCCTGTCCTTCTGTAAAAACAGGTTCCTTTATAGCATACTTTTTCCCATCATCTTCAATAATCGATGTATAAATTTGGAACTTCTTTCGTCTTTCTTGGGTTGATTTATAATATAATTTTTGCATATTTTTCCTATTTCCTTAAAGCAATTAAAAAAGAGTTTGAAAATATCTTAAACTCATCCTTCATAACCAAACTGTCAAATGCCTGTGTTTCATTAAATACCGACTTTCTTGAGGAGGTATAGTTTGTACCCTTTTCCTCAAAGCATCCCTTCTCCGGTAAATACTCTTCCGAGTAAATTGCATGTGGGAACTTGTAATCCGGATATGGATAATAAAACTTCCACTCCGAGAACCCTGTACTCGTGAATAATTCTATTAACTCATAATAGGAGAACGTTCTTACCCCATTTTGATTATTATACCCTTCTATCCCTACAAATTCTCTCCCTATATGGTCTTCTTTACACCCTGCAAAATATTTCATTCCTAAACGATTTTCAATGGCAATATACAATATTCCATTTTCTTCCATTTTCTTTCTTATATCAATTAAAAAATCTTTATAGGGGTCTTTTGAATGAATGTAATAGCCTGCATATTCTAATACCCCAATCAATGTAATGATACTATATTTTCTTTTAAATTTAATATTTTCATAATTCCCAATATTTATAAAAATGTTATCACATTCACGATTCCTGTATGCATTAATAAGTGAACGGCGTTTAGAAAGTTCTACACACTCGACACTTCCTGCCATCTGCGCCAATGCCCCCGTAATTGCTCCACATCCAGCGCCTATCTCTAACACGTTATCATGCTTTGTTATATCCATAACTCGCGCTATCATTTCTCTCTCTTTCGACAAATGATAAAACACTTCAAAGCGATTACTGTCAGAAATAGCTCTGTCATAATCTTTCCTATTCTTTACGATCTCAAGAATCTCGTCCTCAATATCTCCATCAGAGTATAAATCCTGCCCCTCATAATACTCTAAGTTAAGCTTTACTTTTCCTATTTCCATCTCATTTTGCTTCATATCTTTTATTACCTTTTCAACACCTGTAAAAATTTAATTATAGATACTTCATATTAAGTAATGTATAAGTACATATTCGTTCAATATACTCCTCATAATCACAGTCTCCAAACACATCCACACAAGATCGTCTGATTATTTTTTCTTCAAAGGTCAAGCCCAATGCATCTTTTACATCTGGATAAATAAAAGCCTCCATCCAATCCATCCCTATCAACGGTGCATTTATATCTATGCAATCATACTTCAAAAATTTCAATACTCTCTTGGCAATCTCTCTTGCTGTTTTAGCCGTAATATGATTCGTATCACAAAACAATTTCTCCGTTTTATAGTTTTCAAAAATATAATCACTGATTTTAATATCCCATTCATATTCTCTAAAAAGCAATTTTTCTCTAAATGTTTCCCACATTTCTAATATATATTCTTTTGAATAAATCCCCCCATTGGATATTTTATTAGCAATTTCTTTCGGATGTTTTCCTTCCTTAAGCCACTCTACAATATTGCTATCGAAAAAGTAATAATAAAAAACTGCATCTAGACGTTTAAATTTTGTATTCAATTGCGGAAAAAAGCACTTTGGCATCCCATATAAATTAGGCAATGCCAACACCTTACAAGATGTTGGGACAGCTGTAAGCATATACTTGGATGACTGCTCTTTACTATACATATTATTTTCTCTGACAGATTGATGTAAAAATAAATCCGCATGTGACAAAACATTCATATAATCAAAATCTGATGTTAAGGAAATATCCTGTATCATCGGAAACGGATAGAATCCATATTCCTTAGAAAACATCTTATTACTCTCAAGATAATGTTTTACCGCGTCCATATGACAATTTCCATATGCTACCGCCATCTTTCTTTCATATATCTGATAGGGAATGAAATCTATAAACTCTTGATACCCCATAGAAATTAGTTGACTGCGAACCTCAAAATATTGCTGTAATGCAACAATAATAAACACATTTGTTTTATAAGATGGTCTTTCAATCCTATACCCCAGCACTTCTCCCATCTTATTATTATCCCAAAAGCAGGATATCTCTGTCGACTGCCAAATACGATATAATACCTTTTCTCCTATTCGCCCTGCGCCAAAAATAACATATTCCCTTTTATCCATTACCTATTTCTCCTCAATAATTGCCTTTTTATCACATCACCCATATGCTCATATGCAAAATTACTCAAATGATAAGGAAACGTTCCATAAGGAAAATCAACATCTGTATACTGCAATGCAGAAGGGATTGTTACAATATTTATTCCTAGATAATTAGACTTAAAATATTCATAGCACCTTTTCAGCATTTTATTTATCTTTTGAATTTCCCCCAAGTTAGAATAACTCGTCTGTCCTCTTCCCTTGCCATATCTCTCTGAAAGATAGTTTTCTACCAGAAACACTTTATCTGCCGCCAGATGACTCTTCATGACCGTAATAAGTCTATCGCAACTTTTCTGCCAAATATCCCATGCTTCTTTACTAAATCTGTCTATTATTTCATAGTCTCCTATCGCATTCACGCTTTCCATAAACGCATCACTTACCGTAAAATACATACCTTCCTTTTTTCCTATAGGATACCGTTCTTCAAGAAAATCTATAAAAAAGAAATCCATGTTACCCCGAAAAAGTTCTTCCAAACCATTTTGAATATCCCTTCGTACCATTTCCTCCCGAAATGAATTCGGATGCTCTATTTTAATTCTCATTTTTTGTAAAGAACATAGACTAATAATACTGGAAAAACAATTTATCTTCGTCTGTTTCATATCAAATGCACACTCTGATACCATACGTTTCAAGCCATAACTTCCAAATACCATGTATTGAGTTTCTAGCATTTCTGCACATTTGTACTGTTGAAAACACTTCTGATACGCTTCTTCAATCTCTTTATACTTTTCTGCATCGGCACTCCCTTTATACATCTTTGCCGTGCCATTTAAATGTCGTAACATAAGTAGTTGAATTTCTGTTTTATACTTATCCCAAAGTTTTCTCTTCACAAACTCATTCTGAAGATGCATGAGTGCCCTTGCACGTTGTGTGTTTGCACTTTCACTCATAATGCTTCCCTTGCGGTTAACTCTATAAAAATACAGATTTTCATTCACTAATATTACCTTATTTGCTAATGCACATGCTAATGGAAACGTAGCCAAATCCTCATAGTATCCCCTTGGCATCTCAATCTGATTATCTATCAAAAATGCTTTTCGGTATACTGTTCGCCACATTGTTACTGCCATACGTGGGCTTTTTAATTCCATATCAGATTGTTTGCAGAGAAACTCATGTTCCACGTCATTGCCAATAATTTCTCCACTGTAATCATCTACCTTCCATATACCACATTGTGCCATATCAGCACCTGCGCTTTGAACAGCCTGTAACATAACCTCTACAAATCTTTGGTCAATCCAGTCATCCGAATCAACAAATGTTACATAAGGCTTGCTCGCCCACATAACTCCTTTGTTTCTGGTTATTCCCAATCCTTCATTTTTCTTCTGGAAGTAGCGAATTCTCTTATCTTTTTCAGCCCATTTCTCACAAATAGTACCTGAGCCATCCGTAGAACCATCATTAATTAAGATAATCTCAATATCTCCAAATGTCTGATTTACCAAAGATTCCATGCATTGATTCAAATATTTTTCTACCTTGTACACTGGTACTATAATACTTATCATATTCTATCCTCAAATTTCATATAAAATATCTTCAAAGGATACAATCGGTATTTCTACTCTCTCTGATAACATATCTCTGATTTCCTCATAAAAAGCAACCGCCGTTACCACTATTACATCCACTTCCGGCAAATCATCTTCTGGTGTATATAATGGAATATCTGAATAAATTGTCGCTGCATTTCTATCTATTGCATATTTTACATCAATTCCTGCCCCTTTTAACTCATCATAAACTCGTTCCCCAACATAGCTCATTCCATAAATTGCCACAGTATTATATTCTTCCTGCTTAAAGAAATCAACAATCTCCTTTCCTTCCTGTTTGGTTTTCATCCATTCATTCATCAACAGAAATAAGGAAAGATGCTTATCAGATAATGCTTTCCATTGTTTTACACTCTTCCCCATAGTATTTCCTGCAACCGCTGCCCCTCCAATGGCTCCCGCTACTGTTCCTATAAATGTTGATAATATTGTTGTACCTTTCATTTTAGTTTCTCCTTTTCTTTTTTTGTATTGTTTTTTCATATAACTGTATTACCTGTTCATATATTCTCTCCGGACTTAACCGTTCAACCGTATTACCAGCTTTCCTTTGCATGTCTAAACGTTGTTCATCTGATAACTGCATTAAATAGTCTATTGCATGTTTCAAGGAAACTTCAGAATCTCTTTTTATTAACAAACCATTTTCCTTATTATGAATTAACTGTTCAAAACTCGCACCATAAGTTCCGATTACAATTCTTCTCATGGCCATCGCCTCTATACAAGAATTAGGTAAATTATCAATTCTTGACGGTAATACACATGCCAAAGCATTTTCTACTACCGGAAATAACTTTTCCCTGTTTAATTCCCCAAGATAAATAACCCTTCCTTCATACTTTTTACTCTGTCTTCCTAATACTTCAGCAACACTTTGTCTATTTCCGTCCTTTTGCAATAACCCCAAATCTCTTCCTGCATATACCAAAAACAAATCTGGATATTTTTTCATTAAATAATCGGTAAGCTGGATTAATAAATGTGTACCCTTTAACAAAGATAAGGAACAGTTCATTAATAAGTATCTCTTATTTAATAATTTTGTTTCATACACACTCCTATCCATCTCTGTTTTCTCTTTAATAAACGGTGACTCTACTACCTCTAATTTTCTTCCAGAACGCTTCTGCAATATTTCTGCACAGCACTTACTGGGGGCATACGCACAGTCTGCCTGTCTGACAGATAAAAGTTCTAAATAATCTTCAAACGTTTTTTCTTTTAGAGCAACCTGATACTTAAAATCTAACATTGCTGCATTACGCCAAAATGAATTATCCGAAGAAGCTCGTATTACCGTAGGTATTTTGTAATGACGAAATATACCAATTCCTTGATAGTTAGCCGCTTGTATAATATCTATTTTTTTTACTCTATGAAGTTTTGTTACTGCCTGATACAATTTCCAACTATTATATAATAAATCAAACTCCCGGCCAACTATCTCCTCTTTACTTCTAATATTACGTGCTCTTACTCTAATCACATTAATTCCTGTTTCATAATGAAACTCCCCATTTGTATCGGATAACGTGATTATTGTTACCTCGTGACCATGGCAGCTCATAATCCTTGCAATGTTATTAAGGTATGTTGCCAAGCCTCCTTTATTCTTTTCCGTTACGAATTCACTTGTTATATATGTAATGTGCACCTTTCATCTCCTATATTTTTTCGTTATATTTCACTATATAATCTGTGCAAGTAATTCCCTTATATCCTTTATCATTTAAATAATCAAAAATTTCTTCCATATGACTGTATAAATTCTCAATATCTCTTTTAGTTCTGAATGACGGATTTGCACCTTCCATCAATTCTGATGAATGTATCATAAATTCAATATAATTACATTCGGATAAAGCTGCCCTATCTACAAGCCACTTCATATCGTCAATATTATGCCCATTCGGTCTCATCCATATTTTTCGATTATAGTAAGTTACTCCTTTTCCAATATGAAAATCAATATTTCCTCGTTGTCTTATTGTAACCGGCAATTCTAACACCCGACTATTCTTTATTCTATAAACTTTATTTCTATATTGGGAATAATCTGCCCCTTTCGATCCCCCCGTTTGTCCTTTCGTATTTTTCCAATTTACTCCAGGTGTCACCGTACAATCCACAATATATCCCAATTTTTCCATACTCTTCAGTATCCTGTTATCCAGACACCATCTCCCGCCACGATGTGACTTGATTGAAACCTGGAAAGTATCCTGTAATAATTTTGTCATATACTCCATCTTAGCACATATCACTTGCTGAGGATACTCCCCCATAAAAGCAAGGTTTCTCCCTCTCAAATCGCTTAACTCATAAAATGGTGGTGTACTGAATGCATGCATGTGCATCCCTATTTCACCCATTTTATTCTGCAATATACTCTGTCCTAGCTGAGTAAAAACTTTTGATTTTGCCATCTCATAATCAACCAGATAAGTTGGTAAAAATCTATAGTTTTCACATAACATTTGAAATCGTTCAATATACCTAGCATTCTCCGTTGAAGGAATCAACAATTCTTTTTTTATGGGCTTACATCCCCATAAATTATCGCCTTCTGTATCCACTGTTATGATAAAAAATTTTTCTTTCATAATCAGTTACCTTCCCTTTTATCTTTTAAATTCTTCAGATATTGTTTGCAAAACAAAACGCGTATTGCCCAATCAAACCCCAAAACTGGATAACATTTCAAAAATAGTCTACGTTTCTTACTATTCTTATTGTGAAAATTTCCTTGCAACCGTTTATCCTCTTCTATCACATTCTGCACAGGATATTCCGATATATAGAGTTCATTGCTTATCTGTTTAAAAAAATCTTCTCCTTTTTTTGTATTAATCAGCACATTAGAGATACCGTATGGCATTTGCTTCCAATATTTTTTGTCATATTTTGCAAAATCCTTTAGCGTAATATCAGAACTTCTCTTCTGCGTAGCATAAGGGCATATATAGCAGGACTCTTGATATGTTATTTCATGGCAAAATCCCATCATATATTCATCCTCACTCCTTTTTGTCTGATATAATAGTTTTCCCTTTTCATCTCTTAAGGACAACCCATATTGATTATCTGGTTCTCTAAAATTAATTATCTTTATTTTCTTCTTATCAATATTCTTTATCCTAGTAATGTGCTCTCGTAAATATCTTTCCGGCACCACTCCATGACATACTAAATCAATGCATATTAAATTGGGATTATCACAACCAAAGATGTTCTTAACGGCCGCCACATGACATGGCAGACCAATAAAAACCACTTTCCTCCCCAGCTTCAATTTTTTTTGCATCTTTTCATAGATTTTTCCCATATAACTATGCACATATTTTGAACTTACAAACTCATCAATTTGTGCTATATCTTTAATAAAATCATATTCTGCTCGCAAACTTTTCGTGTAATGCACCCCGACACAATCTATATTTCTATTTAAGCAATAACGATAGATCGTCGCTGCAATACCTCCAGATGCACTTTTTCTCACAACTGCTTTTGATGGATTATATGCTATATATGCAGACTGACAATCATTATAATTAGAGACATTTTCGGTTGGGCACACCCTACTACACCTTCCACATGAAACACATTTATTTTTGTCTATAACTCTATAAAAATTACCAATCCTATCCACCTTAATAGAAATACACTCTTTAGGACATACGTACATGCATGCCACACAACCACAACAATTTTCTTTCGCTTCTATCATCTCTTCCGTATTTATTTTGCTCCACTTCTACTCAATTTTTTAGAAAATTTAAAAATCACCTGAGAATTATAATAATCCACCTGCTTGCATAAGTAATTTCTTCTATTCATTTTTGTAACTATTTCATACGTTGTTAAATGATTTTCCCACGCTAATTTCTTTCTTTTCTTCATACTTCTGTTGTGTTCTATTACGCAATATGATAAAACAATATCTTTTCCATCACATAATTTATCCATAAACCAATTTACATCTAACACATATTCAAGACATCCACTGCAAAAATAACATCCTTTTCCCTCATGTATTATAACTGGAAATTCCCCTTTATTAAAATCTGCAACTATTGTCTCTTTATTTCTTTTTCTATAATCAACCCCATAATATTGAATTCTATCTCCTATATACTTTTTTAATTTTCCTTCACCACACCCAATATCAATCACAAAATCTATCGAATTATCCAGCATACTTGTCATTAACTGAGTTCTTCCTTCCCAATTAGCTGGAAAACCTTCAATAGCTTTCCACTGGTTCTTTTTCCAGTTTCCATTATAAATAATAGGTTTTATACAAAAAAAATCAATTCCTTCTAACATAAATTTTCTTAATTCTTGGCAGACTTCATCCAATTCAAAAAGTGAACACACAAAATAAACTGCATTATCAGTTTTGTTCATATTCTCTAATTTGTCATATTCTATTACAGGAATCCTAAATGTCAAATATAGCCACCCTTTCCAGATTAACCTTTCTAAACTATTATTTCCTATAACAAACATGATTTTTTTATTTTTAATTAACCCTTGTCTCAATGATTTTTTTATAACATCCTTTTTAAACAAAGTTATGTGCAATTCCGTTATCCTCCAAAAACTTAACATATTCATTTCTCATATAGTTACAATTATTATAGAATTTTCTATCATAATTACATTTTTCCATTAAAGCTTCCAGATATTTAACTTTTATCAATTTATCATAATCTATATGAGGCAATTTTAATGTCTCAACAACTTCACTAGTTCTTCTATCATGTGTAATCCATAAAGACGGGATACCCTGTAAAAATGTAATCATATTACCATGTAACCTTGTTCCCACTCCAAAGGAAATTTCTTCTTCTATTAAATATCGCTCCCAACTTTCTATGTCAAAAAATATTCTTGCTCTCTTATATACTTCAATAAGCTTTTCATTCTCAATCTCTAATCCTGGAATCGATTTCTCTATTAATTCCCGTGTCAACTTTTTTTGCTCATAAGTTACCTCTGGCATATCTTTAATGTCCTGCATAATTAATCTACTATTAACTCCAGATTTTAAAATACGTTCTAACAAAACATGTTCATGCCTTCCACCACCTGTAATATTAAAGCAAACATTTTTTAATGCTGGTTTCTTCATTTTATAAGTATTTTTATCTAATAATCCACTATAAAATGACGGGCAGCCTATAACTTTTATGTTCTTTATCCCCAATCTGGCAAGACAGTCTGCACTATACTCTCCCCTAACTCCAATATAGTTACATTTTTCTGCCAATTGTTTTATCATGCGTACTTTTCTCTGAGGTATAACAGATACAAATTTCTTTGGAGTATTAATTGTCTTCCCTATTTGAACTCCCAGTCCAACTAATACAACATTCCCTTTTACATTGACTAATTTATATAAATTTCTCGAGAAGTCTGTGTCCGTAGCACTAATATTATTTGCCACTGGAACAACCAATACACTGTTTTCACAATGTTTTGTAACATCTTCTATTCTTATTTCTTCTGAAAACTTTATCCCTCTCTTGCAATATTCATGCCAAACTAAATTGCCAGTATTGGTGTAACAATCAGATAAACGTTCCGCTATTGTTCCATGGCTATCATGTCCCATGGTATTGACAAATATTGTTTTCATTTATTCTTTCTCCACATATTAATCATCCTTTTTAAATGATTTTCTGAATATCTCCTTAATACCATAATTTTTTCATTAACTTCATCATAGTTTATTTTTTCTTCAATATCAAAATATTCATTATGTATTTCATGTTTTTCAATCAAAAAATACCTACCAATAGATTTCATCCTACTTTCCGGTTGCCGATTACTATATACTATCTGTTTATTAAAATATAATGAAAAAAGCATTCCATGATATGATGCGGTAAACACCTTTTCTGCATAATATATCAAAGATAAAAATTCCGATATATTTGGTGGATTTACACATTGTATACTTTTATCCACATAATCATCGGCAATAAAAATTACTCTGTAGCCATACTTATGCGCATAATTCTTTGCTAAGCGCATAAGCTTCTTCCCATCATCCAAAAAATAAACTAAAACATATTTTCCATACTTATTCTCCTTAGAAACAAACTCCACCCACTTTTTTGTTGGCAACAATAACGTAGGGTCTGATACCATATAGACTTTTTTCTCTAATAATCCTTCCAGTGCTTCTCGCGCATCCAGCTCTCTTACTGTTATATATTGAAATCGGTCTAGCAATTTACGATATGTATCCCTATTTTTCTCTATCGCCTTTACATCCCCCAGACTTGCTGCATAAGAACACTTAAATTTTCCCTTTTCTGCAAAATCAAGCATGTATGTAAAATCACTACCTGTAATTTTAGTATCCCACACCAAGTCACTGCCTATCATAAATGCATCATATTTATTGTTTGAACTGCATATATTATCATGTGTATATTTATGGCTCAAGTGCATATATTTTTGTGTATATCTCCGAAACCATGCCTGTTTTATCAATCTTTTTAATAAGATATCATATTTACTGACATCATTCTTTCTAATAAACTGTACTATTTTTTCTATTGTTATTTTTTCTCTATTTATTAACTCTTCGCACTGATAATTTATCACTTCAACTGCTATCTTATAATTCTTTAACCAACTGTATAAAGCATAAGTCTGTAACCAAGAACCATAGTTATTTGTATCATGAAATGTTATAATTCCTAATTTTCTTTCCATATTTCAACCCATCTTTTACCGTTTTCTGCTGCCCTATAATTTTTACTTTTGTAAATCCTCTTGTATTTCTCTCCCAACAAATAACTACCATTATGTTTATATCGATAACCTTTTCCGCTTACAATATCTATGACAAAGTACTTAACACGGTTCTCATTTATCAACTTATTTATTATTGTTTTAAGTTCTGCCGGCTCGATTCCATGTATAAAATTAACTAAAATCAATACTTCTATATTCTTATTTTTAACACTTTCAAATCCTCCGCAAATAAAATGCGTATCTTTGTGAAAGAATTGTGCTGCAACTACATTGTTATAATTGATATCATAACCATATTTACTTATGCCGACTCCTTTTATATTTCCTATTATCTCCCCTATTCCACATCCAATCTCTACAATTGTCCCCATCGAGATAAAATCGCCTATCCATTTTACAATATCTATTGCATACTGTCTCTCATTAATAGGTGAAATGTGCCACTCTCCATATCCGAAAACATTTTTCAATGCTTTAAGCACCATTTTCTTTAATTTTCCTATCATTTTCGATGTTATCCAGTAATTATAAATATAATATTTATCCCTACATTTTTTCAATTTGTTTTACCCATTCTTTCCCAATTCTATCTATGCAAAATTTGTGACCAATATCAAGGCATCCCTTTATTGACCTTTTATATAAAGTCTCATTTACCAGCATCTCTATAATACTATCCGCCAGTATCTTCTCTGCTTTTGTTAACGGAGTATTTCCATCATACTTAACATGGTCTAAGGGCAAAGTAAGGATGCCACATATACCGTATATTTTATCCCCGACATATTCTTTATATCTTGTTTTCCCGGTAATTATTTCACTAATACCTCCCGGACAATCTGCCGCAATTACAGGAATCCCTTTTGCTATCGCTTCTAATGCTGAACATGGAAATGCTTCAGATGCAGATGAGAATACTAATACTTTTGCATTTTCATATAACTCGTCCATTTTTTTTACATATCCCATATATATAATATGTTCATTTAACCCTAGTTCATCTGACAGTTTTTTTAAATATCTTTCATTTTCTCCCTTTCCTGCTATCACTAATTTTGCATCTGGCACTAGTTTAACAACCTCCTTAAAGGCTCTTACTATATGCCACTGCTGTTTTACATCGTGCATTCTCCCTACTGCTAACACTATGTTTTCTTTTTTTCTATCTGATTGAATTTGTATCTTCTCAATCGGATTATATATAGTTTTTACTTTTCTTCTATTTATTCCATAATTTTCAATAATATCCTTTTCACACCATTTACTTACTGTAATAATCTTTTCTGCACAATTTCCCCATTTTACTATATGTTTGTTATATGCCATCCCTCTAAAATCGCTTCTCTCTGACATACAACAATGAATCGTCAATATTTCTTTATCTTTATATCTTGACAACAAATTTATCAGATTCATTTCTGGTGCAAAACTAATTGAAACATCTATCTGATATTTCTTTTTTGCTTTTCTCACAATATATGCATTCCGAATATACCACTGTAACTCACTTAAAATAGTCTTTCGCCCTTTTATCGTGACCGGCTCCAACTTAATAATCTTCCCGCTATATGAGAAACAATCCCAACGGTTAAACTCCCATACAAAAATAAAAACCTTATACCCATTTTCTGAAAACATTCTACTCATTTGCGCTGCAACATGTTCCATACCTCCACCTGTTATATTATGAACCATAAGCGCGATTTTCTTCTTATTCATTTTCCTTTTTTCCTTTAATGAACATCAATAATCCATTTAGTTCGGTCGTAGCCGTTTCCTTCATCACCATTCCACATCTTTTTTCCATATTATATATTAACTGTGAATCTGGTAACTCCATCGACATTTCATCTAATTCTAAATTTTCATTATTAAGTCTAAACCATTTAAAGCACCCGTTGAGCTGAAAAAATATATAATTTGAAATTTGCTTAACACAGGTAAAACGGCTTGCATTAGATTTCAATTTTCCTCTTGTCATTATTTCAAAATCAAATTTTTGCTTTGTTTCTCCATCTGATGCATATACAGAAGCTTCAAAAAAGGGAATTTTCACTTCGTTTATTCCTTCTATTACATTTCTATATGCTTTATATAATATCGAATCAGGTAATGATCTAATTTTCTTTCTCTCAACAACTCCCTCCTGCGGATTCCATATAATTTCTTCATCGTTCCAATTGAATAATCTAAAACCTCTTTCACAAGGCAAAATTGATGTATATCCTCTCTCCGTTTCCTCTTGTATGTAATGAATCTTATACTGTTCTTTACTCATGTCAAACTCTAAAACCATATTTTCTTCTTGCGCTGACAAATATGCTTTATCTTCTTTTACGCAATATGCATATTTAAAAAATACACTTGTTGGCTCACTTTTAACGTCTGGAGACAAATCTATAACTTTCATATTCATTGAATCACAATCTATACATAAAATAATTGGTTTTTCATAACCAAATGCAAATATCTTTTTTTGATATAGAATTGAAACTCCAAACTTCTGTGAAATTGATTTTAATTGTACTGGCAATTCGTATTTTCGCATATATTTTTTGCTTACATCGTAAACCGCTAGCTGCTTTGCCATATAAGGAATCCAATATATTTTGTCGTTATACACTTGTCCCGATATATAGAGTCCGTATTCATCAGCCTCGTTCGGGAAAAAGTCCCCAAACCATATCTCTTCTTTATTAAGGTCTATTCGAAACATCATATTGCTGTCATAGCTGATGCCGTATCCCTCATCTTGTGCCATCACAATTTCTGACATTGCAGCCGGCCATGCTACCTTTTCCTTTTGCCCCAATATATCTACACATTGTATCATTATAGGCTTCTTTGTTTGATTGTATACTGATACTACACTACTGCCATCTCCATAATAAGCATCACTTAAAATAACGGCTCTATCCATATCTGCTGTATCATCATATATTCCCCACTCTTCCGTCTTGTACTGTTCTACAATAGCCTTATAAGTGTTCCACAGTTGTGGACGCATAGATTCAATTGTAGCTTGTATTAAAGGATGCGGTCTCCATAATAATGCAATCTCATCACTATTTTCTTTAAAAACGCGAAAAACATCCTGTATTTTTCTAATCATTTTTTCCTCGTTTTGTAATAGTGCGCCAATACTTGTATTGTAAAATACTATCTTTTTCCAACTTCCATCCGGTTTCTGAAGAACTTTCTTCCATTCCTCCGGAATATCTATTTCCTCTTTTGTCATACTCCGTACTTTAATTATTTTAGGAGACCCTGTTCCTTGAAATTTTTCTTGTACCTTTTTTTTATTAACATAATCTCCACTCAGGCCATTCTCTTTTGCTGCTTTAATATACTCATTCACATAAATCTGTTTCATCTTTTCAGATTGTAGAACTACTTTATCTGCATAAATAACTCCTGGTGTCCAAACAAAGTGCTTCATCCCGTCAATAGTAACCTGATCCTCTGGTTCTATCTCATCAAGCACAAAATAAGGAATATACACTAGTTTATCTGTATATTGTTTTAAATTCTTTGCAAAATAAATAGGATGTACGCATGTCACCAAATTCCATTCATCGTATGGATTATGGATGTAAATCGCATCCGGTCTGCGTTCCTCCAGATTATAGCTTTCCCAATTTGTAATTTCGATATTCTTTGGGAACTCATTACCTTCATAATGCATTTGCCCCAAACTGCCATCTGCATTCCTGTCAAAATAGGGGATCGGCACGCAGTACGCGTCACAATCCGGATCTTCCTTCGCTGCCAAGTATACGCTTTCCAGCGAATCCCACATAGATGCCTTGTAGGGGAAGAATACTACCTCCAATTTGTCCGGCAGTTCACTCGTCATAAATCCGCGTAATTTTTTCAGTTGTTTATTTAGGGAATTATATATTTCACGCTTTTTATTAGAATCATTAAAATACCGCGTCATTAGATATAAATCTTCGCAATACTGTTCCAGAAGTGCAACACATTTGGTTCCTTCACCATAGAGTTTTTCAATCTGTTCACCCATAGAAATAGCACTATTCTGACAGTCTGATATCAGCTCTATAAGAGCATCCTCATCGATTACCGATGCAAACAATCTCTTTTCTAGCACTTTATTGGCCTTTTCCAGCAAATCTTCTATGGAGAAAAGCTGTTTTCGCAGTGTTCGGCTCATTACTTTTCCTCTCGTTCCATACTTTCTATGCCTAATTTCATATTAAAAAGATTTATGAATGTATATATTAAGCCATCCTGATCTGATAATCCGGATGGCTTTTATTTTACTCTCTGTGTGGCTGCCTCCATGCATTATCACGATTCATCCTGAATCTCACTCACTGTAATATATATCGGCAGATTCCTCTTTTTATTTACCTCGTTTTACAAACTCTCCCTTCGCCCAATTTCAAACTTCAACCTTGAATAAAATCATCAAAAAATTTAATATTTTTCTATGATAAGTCTATTTTACCCATTACATTTTCGCTCTCTTCTAACAGCTTTTCTATTCTTTCCCTCTGTATTTTAACATCCGCTGCCATTTTCCGGAACTCCTTTATTCCTTCCCGGATTCCATCATTCGTTGTATTATCTATCTTATTTATGTTCTCCATTTGCTCCTGTACAGACGGCAATTCTATCTCAATACACTTTATGGAATACTCATCCGCGTCAGAAACTATTGGCATGTTTCCTCCCTGCAACAGTGGCTTTCCATTTAAAATGGCTTTTTCAACATCTTCAGATACCGCACTTTTCAGTTGTTCTAATTCCATTTGGAAAAAGCCCATTTCTTCTTCGTTCCTATCCGGACGTTCTGCAGTCGCCATGCTTATTTCCGCGCATCGCTGAAATATGTCTTCTATATCAGCTAACGCATCACAAATTATCTGCATTGCGGTTAGCCCATCCTGCCCTTTATCAAGCATATCCCGCCTTCTTCTCTGTGGCGTGCCAATCACACTCGAACCCACGGCTGACTCTTCTCCTCCTATCGGAATTGCACCCGGCACTCTTCTTGGTGGTTTAAGTTCTTTGTTCACAATACTCATTTCATTACCTCTTTTCATTTTTATAAAATGCAAATACTATTATGTATAATATCGGAATATTTCAGTTTTCACATTATAACATTAGTTCATTTTTATTTTCCTTCTTTATCATTGATCGATGTTTGCTGAGAAGATTGTCGTAACAGCTCTTCATATTTTTGCTGTATCTTTTGCGCCCCCAGCTCGTTCTGTATTCCTTTATTATAAATGTTTTTTCGAAAGATATCAAGTGCAATAAAGTTGTATTCCTGCGACCAGTTTTCACTCCCAATTATCTAAAATATTGTCTAAAATCCAATTTTCCTCCCGATCCATCCTTTTCATTTCCCTGCAAAAATGGTATGCTAGGGTAAGATGAAATAAGATTTTTAGAAATGAAGATAATTATGAAAATACTTTACATGGAATGGGACAGTTTTGGGAATGAAGATATGAAAGAGGCCTTTCTTGCGGAAGGTCATACACTTGTGCCCTTTCCCTTTCCTAAAGACGAGGGCAGACATAATGAGCATACCGAATCTGTTTTATCCAGAGTAATTCAAGAGGAAAAACCCGACTGTGTTTTCTCTTTTAACTATTTTCCGCTTATATCCAAGGTGTGCAAACAGGAATCCCTGCGGTATCTGTCCTGGATCTACGACAGTCCGTATGTAATGCTCTACTCTTATACGGCCATCAATCCATGCAACAGTATTTTTGTCTTTGACAAGGCGCTGTGTCAGCAGTTTTGGCAAAACGGCATTTCTACAGTGCATTACCTGCCCATGGCTGCCAATCCTTCCCGGCTTGACCGTCTTGTCAGTTCTTCAACATCTTATGAATACGACATTTCCTTTGTGGGTTCTCTCTATACAGAGAGTCATAACTTTTTCGACCGTATGAAGGGTTTGTCTGACTATGCCACCGGCTATCTGGATGCACTGATGACCTCGCAGATGAATATACAAGGCTGCAACTTTATCGAGGACTCGCTTGCACCTGTCATGGATGAGCTCTATCAGGCACTCCCGATGGATCCCAACCCAGACGGGGTGGAGACGCGCGAATATCTCTACGCCCAGTATGTTATTAACCGTAAGATCACCGGAATGGAACGGATCCGCATTCTTGGCGCCATATGTCAGCAGCACTCTCTGGATCTATTTACCCGCGATCCGAAGTTTCATCTTCCGAACATGGTAAACCACGGTCCGGTGCGCTACTTTGATGAGATGCCGCTTGTCTTTCGAAAAAGCCGGATCAATCTGAATATCTCGCTTCGCAGCATCCTCAGCGGGATTCCACAGCGCGCGTTTGATATCATGGGCAGCGGCGGTTTTCTCTTGTCTAATTTTCAGAGCGATTTTTTAGACGATTTCATTCCCGGCGAAGACTTTGTCTACTACGAAAGCCCGGATGACCTTCTTTCCAAGATTGACTACTACCTCGCACATGAAGCGGAGCGGGAAGCGATCGCCTCAAGCGGTCACGATAAGATAGTCGCCGCACACACTTATCGTCACCGGGTGCGTTCCATGCTGGAGTATGTATAACCCCATTCAGCGTTTTGCATTTGCTCCAAAATATGCGGTTCACGTTTGCGATATAGGTATCCTTGAATAGTATATTTGTTCCACAATATATGCCGATATATAATAATATTAACAAAATTTGTAACCATAATTTACTTAAAACACAGTTAGGAGAAAACGATGGTTCCCATTTCCGTTTGTATCATTACCAAAAACGAAGAAGTAAACATTGAAAAATGTCTGGCTCCCCTGGTGCCCTACGGTTTCGAGATCGTAGTTGTCGATACCGGTTCCACGGATCGAACAAAAGAGGTTGCCGCGAAATATACCGACAAGATCTATGATTTCGAATGGTGCGACGATTTCAGCGCTGCCAGAAATTTCTCTCTGAGCAAAGCCTCCCACAACTATGTACTGATTCTGGATTCCGATGAATTTCTGGTCGATCTGGATCTGGATGGTCTGTATAAGGCTTTGGAAGAACACCCAAAGGATGTTGGTATGCTGCTTCGCAACAATTACTATGATTCCAACGGAAAAGAAACAAATTTTCCTGACCGCGTGGAACGTCTTTTCCATAAACGATATTATTTTTATGAATTTTGTATTCATGAACAGGTCACCAGTGTAAAGACGAAGGGAACGATCTTTGAGCGATATGATATTCCGCTGACGGTGGATCATGTCGGTTATAATAATAACTCTGAGGCAGCACGTCGTGCTAAGGTGGAGCGTAACAACAAGCTTTTATTTAAAGAAATCGAGAAAAATCCCAACGATCCGTATTTTTATTTTCAGATCGGACAATCCTATAACTTCATCAGCGACTATGAGAACGCATACATCTATTACAAAAAAGCCTTTGAACTGCCGTTGATCACCGATCAGCTCTGGGTTCAAATGATGGCCACCGCCTACATCAACTCCATGACCCAAACCGGGCGTGCTCAGGAAGCTGTTTTATTTTTCGAACAATGTTATGATGTTTTTGCGACATCTGCAAATTTCTATAACAGCATGGGGGTAGCCTACCTGAATATCAACGAGCCTCTCAAGGCAATGATGGAATTTATCAAAGCCGTTCAGTGTCCTGTAGCACGAGAAGTCGGCAGCAATACCTTTATTCCTTATAGCAACATGGGACTGGTAAACGAGATGCTTGGAAACACTGCCGCCGCGATTGATTTTTATCGGAAATGCGGCGACTATCCCCCGGCACTGGAAAGACTTCACGCATTGGGGGTAGAATGATCATGCAGCCGATTTCCGTTTGTATCATTGCAAAAAATGAAGAACACCGTATTGAACGGTGTCTTTCCTCCATAAAGCCTTATGCTTTTGAAATTGTGGTTGTCGACACCGGTTCCACAGATCGCACGAAGGAAATTGCCGGCCGCTATGCGGACAAACTCCTTGATTTTACCTGGTGTGATGACTTCAGCGCTGCCCGAAACTTTTCTCTGCGTTCTGCTTCCAACAACTGGATCTTTATGATGGACTGTGATGAATGGATAAAGGAACTTGATGTAGAGGAACTAACCTATTTCCGCAAACATCTGTCAGACAGTGTCGGCTCTGTTTTTCGCGAAAATCTGGTCACACGAGATGGTATTCAATGTTTGGACAATACGGATTATACGGAGCGTTTTTTCGATAAGCGTCTCTACCATTATACCGGTATTATTCACGAACAGCTTACCCCCATCCGCGGCAAAGATATTACCAGCTATCTCTTGAAGACAACGCTTCTTCACACTGGCTACGATATGACCCCCGAAGAGCGCATAGCAAAAAATCATCGCAATTACACGCTTTTGCTTAAGCAGCTGGAAGCAGAGAAGGATAATCCCTATCTCTACTATCAGCTTGGCAAAACCTGCGAGATCACCGGCGACTTTTCCAAGGCCTGTGAGTATTATGACAAGGCTCTGTGCTATGACCTGGATCCAGAGCTTGCCTATGTTCAGGCGCTTGTTGTCTCCTATGGAAACGCTCTGTTGCTTACCGGTCAACACGAAAAAGCACTTGGCTTTGAGGGAATCTATCAGGAGTTCTCTTCTCTGGCCGATTTTGTTTACCTTATGGGCAACATCTACAAAGCAAACGGCATGTACGAGGCCGCAACCGACGAATATCAAAAAGCACTCGACATCCCTCTCTGTCGTCAAAACGGCGCTAACAGCTTTCTTCCCATGTATCAGACCGGACAGATGTTTGCGGAACTCGGCGACTATGAGACAGCTGCTGACTGCTATCGGCAGTGCGGTGATTTTAGGCCTGCGCAGGATGCTCTGCTTTCCATTATAAGTTTGACAGCATCTCACCCCAAATAATTTTTATTGCGATTAAGTACACTTCGCATATTATGTTAAATTTGCATTTATTATGAGGTATTGATATGATTCCTATTTCTGTCTGTATTATCACCAAAAACGAAGCTTCCAAATTGGAAAAGTGCCTCAAAGCTCTGCGCCCTTATCCTTTTGAAATCGTAGTTGCCGATACCGGTTCTACGGATAACTCCCTGGAAATTGCCACCAAATACGCTGACAAGGTGGTTACCTTTGAATGGATCAATGACTTCAGTGCCGCACGGAATTTCTGTGCTTCAAAGGCGTCCCATAACCTGATCCTCGCTATGGATACCGATGAATATATAACAGAAATTGATATGGATAAGCTCTATTCACTTATTGAGAAGAACCCAAAAGGTGTTGGCGAAATTCTCCGTATGGACTATTTCGATGTAGATGACCGCCGAAACGTACAGGAAGTTCGTGTTACCCGTTTGTATAACCGCAAATTCTATACCTTCGACCGGCCGATCCATGAAAATATTGTTTCTAAAGATAATATCATGTATTATTCCTATCCAATCCCTGTTATCGCAGATCACGATGGATATCTTGGATCAAAAGAGGAGCTTGATCGGAAATCCCGCCGTGATATTGCTCTGCTGGAGCAGGAACTTCTTGCATCTCCAAATGATCCCTATATCTATTTTCAACTTGGACAGAGTTATCTTATGATGCGTGAAGAAGAAACTGCTCTCCCCTATTTCCGCAAAGCAATAGAGAATAATCCCTCTACTAAAAATGACTATACCCGGATTCTTGTCAAAAACTATGGTGAGATTCTTCTTACCATGGACTTGCTGGACGAGGCAAAGTCCATACTACGATTTTATGATAACTATCAGAATAATGCAGATTATCTCTGTCTGGTAGGAAAGTTATATATTCAGCTCAACGAACCATTGAAAGCACTCCCTGAATTTATCAAAGCCTTAACTGCACCGGAATACGATTCTCCAGACTCTAAAAAGGAAGTTCCGTCCTATTTCATCGGTCATATCTACCAATGCTACGGTCAGATCGATGTTGCCATCCAGCATTTTCGAAACTGTGGAAATTATCCTCCAGCTCTGGAGCGTCTCAAATTTCTCGGTATCAACTGACACAAGCCTGAAAAAGCACGCTGAATCACCATTTATTTGCACAATGTGTTCACAGAAAAAGGGCATCCTCTTTCGAGGATGCCCTTGGTAGTTACTCTCGCAATGTCTGCATATTTCAGACGGACAATTAGCCAAGTAAGGAAAGTGCCAACTGATTTGCCTGATTTGCCTGAGACAGCATAGATGTACCAGCCTGCTGTAAGATACTGTTGTTAGAGTATTTAACCATCTCTGTAGCAATATCTGTATCACGGATAGCGGATTCAGCAGATGTTGTGTTCTCTACGATGTTGTCAAGGTTGTTGATCGTGTGCTCCAGTCTGTTCTGGATAGCACCAAGATCGGATCTCTGCTGAGATACTAAAGACAGAGCTCCCTTAATGAATGCATTTAAGGAGTTGAATGTCTGAGCTGTTGCAACAGAAGAAGCTGCACCAGTTGCCAGTCTCATGAAGCTGTTGATAACCTTCTCTGCTGTTGCAGTATCCATTGTTGCCTTAGCGTAGGTCTTTGAAGCACCGTCAATTGTAGAGTAGGTCGTTGTTGTCTTAGATTTATCAACAGAACCGATCATTACATTCTGCTTTCCAACAGTCTCACTCTTGTAAGTTGTAGCAGTGTACTTAACACCTGTATTCTTAACCAGGTTGTTGTAAGTAATCTTGGTGTAAAGCTTGTTGTCGATACCTGCTGCAAGACCGATCATGCTCATGTTTGCGATAGAGATGTCGATGTGCTGACCAGCTTCTGCACCTACCTGAAGTCCCTTCATGAAGGAACCGTCTAACAGGTTCATCTCGTTGAAAGTTGTCGTGCTCTGTACACGGTCAACTTCGCTCATCAGCTGTCTGATCTCAGCCTGGATGTAAGAACGATCTGTTGTTGTAAGAGTTCCGTTCTCACCCTTAACAGCCAGCTCATTCATACGCTGTAACATATCCTGAACTTCGTTCAGAGCACCTTCAGCTGTCTGTACACAGGAGATACCATCCTCTGCGTTAGCAGATGCCTGAGAAAGACCTCTGATCTGACGTCTCATCTTCTCGGAAATAGAAAGACCAGCTGCATCATCTGCTGCACGGTTGATCTTGTAACCGGAAGATAACTTCTCTGTGGACTTAGCCTGAGCGCTTGTTGTGATGTTCAGCATTCTGTTAGAGTTCATTGCTGTAAGATTGTGTTGTACTACCATAATATATTCCTCCTTGAATTTTACACGGCATCCTTGCCGCATTTTTTGTTGTAATTCGCTGCCAGTTCGCGCGCCGCCGGCATCTCCTTACGGTTGCTCAAGTAAATATTCCTTTACTTGTTATATATATCGGGAGAATCACGATTTACTTTAGAGCTTTTCCAAAATTTTTGTTAATTTTTTTTATCTTTATCTTTTTAAGAACTAGCATAAAACACACCCCTTCATATTCAAAATATAAAGGGGTGCCTGATCATTTCTTATTATCATAAAACTGCGGAGATACATAGTTCAGCTTGTTCATACTGTTATAGTAATTTCTCGCAGCTTTACTCTTGGACACGCTTTCGCTGATCGCCTGTTTTTCTCTGCGGAAATGGCTTTCCGCTGCAACTTTGTTTCGCATATTGCAGGCATTGATCGACGAAATCTTCGCTGTAATCTGCTGGATGCACTCCTGCATCTGACGGATCTCTTCACGAAATTTTTCTTTATGTCCGATGATCGCCTCGCGGCACCGGTCATACACCAGTTCAAATCCCTGATCCAGTCTGTCAAGCTCCGCCACAAGACCTGCCTGCTCCTCCAGCATCACATTCAGCTCGTCCATATTCAGTTCTTCCTGATGAAGCAGTTCTTCCTGACGCTGTCCCAGATCGATCAGCCGATCCAGCACACCATTCTTCTTAATCAGGCTTTGCAGCAGAACATCCACACAACTCAGCTCCATGCGCTGTCCTTTCTATGCTTTATTGCACTGTCTCATAATTTCCTTCCAGGTATCCCGAAGCATCCGGAGGTGTCCGTTTACCTCCTCAAGGATTTCCGGATCTTTCTTGATATTTGCCTGCAGCAACCGCCGCAGCAGATACACATAGATACGGTCAAAGTCCTCTGCCACCGGATATTTCCGATCCAGCGTATTACGAAATTCTTCAATAATACGCTGCGCCTTCTTGATATTGATATGCGCCTTCTCAATTTCCTTGTTTTCAATCGCCATGATCGCGATATTGCAGAACTTGATCGCGCCTTCATACAGCATCAGTGTCACCTCTGCCGGAGACGCTGTCAAAATCTTGTTTTTCTGATACTGTTCATATGGATTCGGTGCCGGCATAACTTTTCTCCTCCTTGATCCTGCTTATCCCTGCACATAGCATAGCATAAAATCGTGTACGAACGCAACTGTGATCTTACCGCATCCATCAGCCGCCAAACATACCGGAAATGGCACTATTCTTGGACTCCAGCTTAGCAAGCGCCGTCTCCATTGCCGAGAACTTCTTATACCAACTGTCGATCAGATCGTTCAACTTCTCTTCCTGCTTGCTGATCTTCTCCGTATAACTCTCATAGTCCGATTTCATCTGCTTATCATTGTACACGGTAAACGCGCTGCTCATAGTCGTTGCAGACATCTTCTCAGTCAACGAATTATACAGCTTATTGGACAATTTGGTGAAGAACGCTGTCACCGTATCCGGATCTGCCGCGATCATAGCCTTGAGCACATCTGTCTCCTTCGATGTCGAGGAATCGTCCGCATCTCCGTCGATATGGTAGGCGTTTCTCTCATTCTCCGGCGCTGTGAAATACCCCAGTGTATTGATACCGAAATCAGAAAGATACATCTGCTTTCCATTCACCTCTACACCCTGCATAAGGATCGTCTTCATAGCATCCGAAACTGTGCTGAGTGTAGAATCCTTGCGAAGCAGGGAATCCTTGATCTTTTTCTCCCACTCTTCCACTTCCGAGTCAGATAATTCCTTCTTCTCCTCTGAGAGCAACGGATCATATCCCTTCGCCGCGTCAGCGTTATACAGGGAGTCCATCTCGTTGATCAGCTTATTGTACTCACTGAAGAAGTTCTTGATCATATTGTAGATGCCATCGGTATCTTCCGTTGTCGTGATGGTCACCTCGTTTGTAGTCGTCTCCAGCGCATCAAAGGTAAGTCCGTTGATCGTAAACGTGTTGGACATAGATGTGAATTTTGCCCCATTCATAGTGATCTCGGCATCACATCCATCCACCTTTGTCGCCGTCGCCAGATCCTTGTAATCGCCATTCATAACCTTCACCGCGTTGGCAACCTTCTCATCGTACTCTGCCTTTACATCGTCTGAAAGTTTCTGCGTCGCAGTGATATTGCCGTCCGCATCCTCTGCATAATAGGTCTGATTATCTGCGATTGTCGCCTCATTCTCTTCAATCAGCTTCTTGTTTGTCTCAATACCGTCAAGGAAAGCATATCTTGTCTCTGCCTCATCAAAGGTCTTCTGCTTTGCCTCCACATCTGTTGTGGCAGCAATGATCTCCTGCTCTACCGCAGCAATTTCTTCTTCCGTCGCTGTGCTTCCTTCTTTGTTATATTCTTCGAGCTGTTTTTGCAGATCTGCGAGTTTTTCCTTTGCTGCCTTTAAGTCGCCGCCGATGCTGTCGGTATCATACTTGGTAACTGTCTCTGTCTCATAAATGGTATTTCCGTCGGCATCCTTCATCTCATTGCCATCGGCGTCGAGCTTTGGAATCGGATTGCCATCGGCATCCAGTTTATTCTGCGTAACCTCATAGCCATAAAGACTTCTCTTCAGGCTGTCTCTCGTCTCACTTGGATCATAGCCTTCCAGCTTCTCAAGATTTTCCTGATTGGTGATATTATTCTTACGGATCTGCTCATTGTCCGCAGTAAGCTGATCGTTCGCTGCTTTATATGCTGCCGCACGCCTTGCTATCTCAGCATCCAGCACCTTCTGATAAGCTGCCGCGTCTGTCGCATAATCTGCCCATGTCTTATAACCCTTATACTCCTCGCTGTCCGGGTCAAAGGTTGAAAGCAGTCCAAGCTTGGCAAGCGCTTCCATTCCCTTACTGTCATTGGCTGTCAAGGTAAAGTTGTTGATCGCTCCGCTATTGGCAGAACTGATAAAGAAGCGCTGGTTGTCCTGATCAAAACTTGCATTCAGACCCATAGCCTTGAATTTGCCAACCACATCTTCCAATGTCATATCTTCATTGATATCAACATCAATCGTGATGCCGGAACCACTGACGCTGAAGCTGCCCTCGCCGCTGAAGCCAAGCTGCTTTAAGGTTGCCTTTGATGTAAACATCACGCCGTCTGCTGTTGTCAGATCTCCACCGGTCAGGTATGCGGTCTTTGCCAGCTTATCCACTTTCACTGTATTCACACCGTTCGCAGCATTTTCGCCGGAAACGATGCGGATTGCGTTCGTATTGGAAACCTTCGTCGACTTCTTGATAAACGAAGACTCGAAACGCAGATCGCTCAGCGTGTTGGAATAAAATTTATAAATCTTTGTGTTGAGTGCCTTCCACGCGTCCTGTTTCCAGCTCAGTTTTGTCTGTGCCTTCACCAGTTTATTCTTTTTGTAGCTCTGCGCGGATGCAAGCTCGTTGATAATGCTTTCTGTATCCAGTCCGGAATACATACCTGTAATCTTGATTGCCATCTATATTACCTCCTGGCGTTTTATTAACGCTTTTCGTCTACAAGGATGCCTGCCATCTCCCACAGCTTGGCGATCATATCGAGCGTCTTTTCCGGTGGGAACTCCTTAACAACTTCCTTCGTCTCCTTGTCCACGATCTTGATCATAACGCGGTTGGTCTGCTCATGGACACCAAAGACTGCCTCCTCGTTCGTGTTGTTGATCTTCTTGTTCATCTCAGCGATGGCCTTTTTGAGCTGGTCATTCATCGCCTGATTCTGCTGGTTTCTCGCAGAAGCCTGCTGCTGGCTCCCGTTTCCTTCACTGCCGCTCTTCTCATCCTTGGGCTGTGTCTCGGTCACTGCTGCCGTTGTATTGTCCACATTTACTGTCTGTACATCTCCCGAAACGTCCGTGTTTACCGGTGCTGCCGCCTGTGTCTTTACTGTTGTCTGTGCCTGATAAGTCATAGCACTGCTTAATGGTTCAATAGCCATTGTAAATCACCTCCGTGTGATAATTGATTGATAGAATCGTCCATGATAACGCGCTCCTGCACACAGAGCAAACGTAATCTCTTGTATTTTATATCGGAAAAACCTGACACAAATTTAGGGTTTATGGAAAATTGTTTGTAACAGTTCTGCAAGCATCCTCTCATAACTACAGCGTTCCTTCGCCGCACGGTATCCCTTCTGCGCGATCCGCTCCCGTTCATTCGGGTGTTTCAGATAATATGCAGCCTTGTCGAGCATTTCCTCCGGACTCCGAAACATAACGATCTCTTCATCCTCCCGGAAAATATCCTCCGCATCCACGCGATAATCAGCCAGAACAAACCCTCCTACGCTTAAAATATCAAAGACCCGCAGTGGAACCCCACTCTCAATACTTCGCAGTGTCAGATTCAGATTGATCGCGCTGCTTTGAAAAACTTTGAGCTGATCTGTCATTGCATTGACCGGCGGATATCTGTGGATCTGCTCCGGCACAATCTCCTTTTCTCTTGTATACAGCCGGAAATCAAACGCTTCCGCAGCCTGTTCAAAAAGCAGGGTACGCTCAACATTGGATAACTTTCTGGCAATCGTCCATTGTATGAAATAATACTCGTCACCCATCAGAAGACCGCTATTACACAATTCCGGCGCAGCCTCCCGGCAATATTCCACGAGTTTCCTACTGACACCGGCCTGCAGTCTTTCCTGTCCATCCCAGATAAAAGCGCTGCTTTCGATAATATCCCAGATCTGCTCCTGCACACTCTGCATGAGTTTGCCCCCATATCGGTCAAAAGGGTTCTCACTGTACATGCCTCCCACAAAGGACACATCACTTCCAAGCTGTTTCCGTTCCGCAGCAGAAGCGTGGATCCTGTCCGCCCATGTCACTCCCGCAGCCAGCGGCAGGTAATAGACATTCGAATAGCCGGCTTCCCGGAAACGCCGGATCTCTCTGGTATCAAAGTGAAACAGGTAGACATTCTCCAACCGCGGATATTTTGGAACCCATGCCGCATAATGGGGCGAATCCATCCCGTAGACTGCATATTTTATTTCCAGTTGATGCGTATAGGCAGCTGCGATCTGAAAAAACACCGTCGAAATCACCAGATCCGGTCTGTTTATCTGTAAAAACTGTTTAAACTTATCGTACTCTTCCTCATGCTCCTCCACATATTCCATTGATTTTTCATAGAGCAGTACTTCGTGCCCCATCTTCCCAAGGCTGATCGGGATATTGGGTATCTGCATTGTTTCTGAGCCGGCAAAAAATATTTTCATCGATTGTATCTCCTGTTCGTGGTCCCCACCATATTCCTTTACTTCCCCACCTTTTTCCATTATACTGGATTTAGCTTGAACCCACCACCTCTGTTTCTCCTTTTCAGGAACAGGCGGCCGGTCCATCTACCCGAAATATGCACTGGAAAGGACAGCCATGGAAATCCTATTCTACCGCTACAACAGCATATGTGAACCCGATATCATACAGACCTTTGAGTCCTTCGGCATCACCGTCCACACAGAGGATCTGGAGATGCACGACAAGAATGTCTCGCCGCAGACCTGCTCTGCACGCGTCGCCGAGTGGATCCTTGGTCATCCGCTTTCCTTTGTGTTCAGCGTGAATTTCTTTCCGGCAATCTCCTACACCTGCGAGCATTTCGGACTTCCGTACGTGTGCTGGAGCGTGGATTCCCCTGTTCCGGAATTATTTTCAAACGCCCTGAAAAACAGTTGGAACCGCATCTTTCTGTTTGACCGGGCGCAGTATGACTTTTTTTCTCCGTTCAATCCTTCCTGCATCTTCTACCTTCCCCTCGCCACAAATGTCCGGCGCTGGGAGCAGACGGTGCTTGGAATGACGGATGAGGACTACCGGAAATACGGCGGCGACGTATCCTTTGTCGGATCGCTGTACACGGAGAAGTGTAAATATGACACACTTGTCAAAAACAACCTGCTGTCCGAATATACCCGCGGCTATGTCGACGGTCTGATCGAAGCGCAGCTTAAGGTGTACGGCTGCAATTTTATTATGGATAACCTGACTGACCGGGTGATCCGCGAAATTGCCGCGGCAGATCCGCAGTTCTACCGTGGTACCGACACTTTCATGGACATCGACCGCTATCTCGTCGCCCATCAGTACATCGGCATGAAGCTGGCTGCTGTGGAGCGCCAGCGCACGCTCGCCGCGCTTTCCGAGCATTTTTCCGTAAATCTCTACACCCGCAGCGACGCCTCATCTCTGCCGAAGGTGCACGCCCGCGGCGGCGTCAGCACCCTCACGGAAATGCCGAAGGTATTTCAGGCGAGCCGCATCAATCTGAACATGACCATGCGGCCGATCGAAACCGGTCTTTCCCTGCGTGTCTGGGATGTTCTCGGCTGCGGCGGCTTCCTGCTGACGAACTATCAGGCAGAGCTTCCGGCTTATTTTGAGATCGGTCGGGATCTGGACGCCTACGAATCGCAGGCAGAGCTTCTGGAAAAGGTGCGCTACTACCTCACCCATGAGGAGGAGCGTCTGGAGATCGCCATAAACGGTTACGAAAAAACAGCCAGACTGTATTCTTACGAAAACAGACTGGCTGAAATGATCCGTGTTTTATCTACAGGAGCTTCTGCAGAGCCTCAAGACCATCCACATTGATCGCTTCCTTGTTGGAATCCTGGATCTGCACATACACTTCCTTGCGGTATACCGGCACTTCTCTCGGTGCGGAAATGCCGAGCTTTACCTGCTCACCCTTGATCTCCAGAACCGTGATCTCCACGTTGTTGTTGATCACAAGTGCCTCGTTTTTCTTTCTGGATAAAGCTAACATTTACTCACCTGCCTTCTTTTTATTAAAAACATCATAGATCGGATACTTCACCGGATATTCATCGCCGTCCACGATCACCTGCGTTGCTTTCTTTTCTGCGGCGTTGATGACGATCGGTCCTCTCAGATTAACTGACATCTTTGTCAGGTCTTTGGGTACTGTGACTGTCACCAGGATCAGCGTCTCTTCCGGCTGCAGTTCTCCTATGTTTTTCAGGAGTTCATCCTCTACCTCCGGGTTGTAATCCGGGCATACGAGCAGTGGATCGATCACCGGCATGGCAAACGCGGGTTCCTGAATGGACTGAAGCCAGTGGATCGAATCTTTGCCTTTCTCCTCGTCATGGATCAGGGTAAACTGCACCAGATCCGGAAAGCCTACGATCCCGTTCGGAAAATCAATGATCTTGTCATCATCTATGGTAACTTCGCCAAAAACCTTTGTCTTTATCTGCATAACAGTCCTTCCTCCTTAAATGTAATTCATCAGATTGGTCTGCATGATCTTGCTGGTCGCCATCAGCGCTGCCTGATAGGTCAGATCTGCGCTGGAAAGCTCGACTGCAACCTCTGTGACATCGATATCCTCGTTGTTGGACTGCAGCTCCTTGAAGGTTGTCTTCTGGTTCATCAGACGGTCGCTGATCAGATCCAGTCTGCTTCCTCTGGTCGCATTGTTGGTGATCGCAATGTTGCTGTCATCCATGTACTGCTGATACTTCGTGATCTGATTCTCAAATTTTGTCTGGATATTGTCACGCACATAGGTGTAAGCCTTGTTTGCTGCCTCCAGCTTCTTCTCCAGTGCGGTATACGCTGCCGTTCCCTCTTCTGTCAGAGACATCTCCTCTTCGATATCTGCGATCTTCTTCTCCACATCCTTGAGCTGTGTCATAAAGTGGTTGAAATCCTCGATATCCCGTCTCACTGCATGGTGGAAGATCTCGTCTGCCGTCGTGTTGACCTGGATCTGCTGGTTAAAGCCTACATCATAGTAGATACTCTGGTCTTCCTGTGTAAAATTATAGTTCACGCTCTTGGCTTTTGCCGGATCGTTGTAATCCGTTGTCTCCACGCACTTGAAGTAATGCACGGGGTTGATGTCGCCTTCCTGCCAGTCGGACTTGGAATAGTTCACGGTGATCTGGTCGCCGTCCTCATAATTTGCCTTGTAATACGCCTCAGAGAACACGATTTCACCGGTAGAGGGGATATAAGCAGCTACCACTCCAGGCTTAAGATTCCCTTCTGCCACTGCCTTATAGGCCTCCTCCGCATTGTCGAAGGTCTGCATCGTCGGGTTGTTCCCTGCTTTGTTGACGCCGTTCTTATCCTTCAGCGCAAGTGTGGGCGTCACACCGTCTGCGGCAGTTCCGTCCGTGTTGTCATAGGCAAGACGGAAACGGTACAGGGTATGATTGGAGATCTTCTGTTCATCGGTCAGATCCTCATAGTTGGTGTAGCTGACCGTGCTGATATCCTCATAGCCGAGATTTTCTTCAATATCGTATCTGACGGGATGCTCTCCCATCTCCTTGATCTGCTCTGCGGTAAATGTGATGGTGGTATCTGTCCGGTAGCCGGAAAATACATAGCGCCCCGCATAGTCCACATTTCCACTTGAATAAAACTCATCTGTCAGAGACGCCATCTGCTCCAGAATGATAGAAAGATCCTCTGAACCGAGATATTTGTTGGATGCGTCCTGCGCCTGCTTGTACAGGTCTGTCAGGATCGTATTGACCGTTTCCATCGCCTTGCCTGTCACGTTCAGCCACTGATCGGCGTCCGGTGCATTCTTATCATAGTACTGTGTCACATTGGTAACATTGCTTCTCAGACGGAGCGCACGGATCGCAATGACCGGATCATCGGAAGGTCTTACGATCTTACTCTGGTTTGTCATCTGGTTCGTCAGCTTATCCTCAAGCGTCTTATTCAGATTGATATTATACAAAGAATTGTTCCGCATGATCTTGTTTGTCATTCTCATGGCTTATCTTCCTCTTTTCTTTCCTGTGGTACAGTCTCTTCGGCTGGCTCGTCTTATCACGCTGCGGCTTATACACCGGTCTGAAGGATCAGTCGGTCGTACACCTCGGTCAGCACCGAGATCATTTTCGATGCGAGCGTGTAGGAATTCTGATACTTGACAAGGCTCACTGCCTCTTCATCCTCGTCTACACCGGAGATGGAGGTTCTCTGGTTATCAATACTCTTCTCAAGGCTTGTGTAGGTCTTGTAGAAGGTGTTTGCATTGCTTGCATTGAGCGCGGCATCGGAAAGAACGCACTCCAGAAATCCGCCTGCTTCTCTTCCACGGAAGCTGTACTGATTCTTGTCCGAGAGCATGGAGATCACCTTCTCCACCTGCTTGCACTCCTCCACACCGTTGCTTGCGCTGCTTCTGGTTCCCAGAAGGGAAGCGTCCTTGATCAGATCGCTGGCGATCGCCAGATTTCCCGCTGTGATGTAGTAGTAGCCTTTTCCGTTCTTCTTGGAATCGTTCAGCTCCGCCTCGGTGTACTGTCCCTTGGTGGTCACGTAATTTCCGGTTATCAGGATTCCTGCATCGTTTCCTTCCGCCGTCACGCCTTCGGTAAAGATGCCGTTGACCTTCTCCGCAAATCCCCGGATCCACTCATTCATCTGTTCCATGTAATAGGGAACCCCCTGGTAATCAACCTCTGCTCCTATCGTAGCTGTGCTGCGGATCTTTGCCGAGGAGATCGGCTGGTCACTCTTCACATTGTCGATCGTGAAGGTGTAGGTTCCGTCATCGTTGTAGCTCCAGTCTGTATAGTAATAGAGCTGGTCGCCAATGTTGATGACGCCGCCGGTATCGGAAAGATTACATTTCATCATATCTCCCAGATAAGCAGCCGACGTAGCGATCGTCACCCTGCTGGTCGCCGCCGCGTATGTCACATCTGTGACCGTACCGTTGAAATACTCGCCGTTATTTCCGTCGCGCATCTCGATCAGTCCGCGAAGCTCTCCTCCCATGGACTTATTGTATATTCCAAACTCTCTTCCATCCTGCCAGGTGATGTCATAGAGTCCGTCAATGTCTGTCTGGTTTACTTTCTCTTCCTTGGTTCTCGCCACGCACACAAGCTGGTTGTATTCATTCATATCTACCAGCGTCTGACCACCTGCGATCTTGACGATGAAGCGGTTTGCCCCGGTCGCATTTCCATCCTTGTCATAGACCGGCGTCTCCACCGTCTTGACATCTACCACCGCCGACAACTTATCTACCAGAAGATCTCTCTTATCGCGAAGCTCGTTGGCGATCGTTCCCGTCATCTCGATGACGTTGATCTGCTTATTCAGCGTCGCAATATCCTGTGCGTAGGAATTGATCTCGTCCGTGCGCATCTTGATCTCATCGTTGACGTCCGCCTGCAGGTTCTGGATGTCTCCGTACATATTGTTGAAGTAATCTACCAGCCCCTTCACCGTGGAGATGAAGTTTGCCTTCGTCGATGTGCTGCTCGCGTTTCTTGTGATATCCTGCAAAGCGTTTCCGATCTTGTCATACACCGACTTGAATCCGGTCGTGCCGTCATCTGTCAGGTAATCTTCGATCATTTTGCAGTAGTATGCTTTCGTGTCGTACTCGCCCAGCTTTGTCTCGTTGTCGCGGAATTTGTTGTCATAGAAGCTGTCCCGGATACGCTCGATCGCGATCGTATCTACGCCGGCGCCGGCACATCCGTAGGTGGCAAACACGCGGAGCGGATCGTTGGCAGCCTGCTGAACCTCCTGCCGGCTGTAGCCCTCCGTGTTGACATTGCTGATATTGTTCGCCGTTGTATTCAATGCCGCATTCGAGGCTCTCAGTCCCGATGCCGCGATATTCAATCCAAAAAATGTAGATGACATAAGCTCTTACCTCCGCTTTATCTTCCCAGCGTCGTCAAAATGTGTTCCAGCATCTCACTGATCACATTGATGTAACGGCTGGAAGCGTTGTACGCGTTCTGATACATGATCATATTGGTCAGTTCGTCGTCCGAAGAGACGCCCACGATCTGTTCTCTTGCGCTGAAAAGCGCATCCGTCGTAACGGTCTGGCTCTCCTGTACTCCGCGGAATACATAGGCCGAATTGGCAACCTGTCCGACCAGGTTCTTATAATAATTAACGAAGTTTACCGGCGTCTGTACGTTCGGATTCAGCGTGTAAACGCTCTCTGAGAACGCTGTCTTTAACTTCTCCATCGTCTCGTTGTCTTCCGAGTGGTCGCTCAGCCGGAAGGAAAGGAGCGTCGGATTCTGCCGCAGATCGGCGTTGATCACCATATTGCTCACTGTCCAGTCGCCTGCGTCGATCGACTTCTGGAAAAGCTGATACGGATTGCCGTTCTCATCCCGGAGATAGGAAGATACATCCGCTGCGCCTTCCCGGTTCGCTGCGTCCTCCAGAATCCCGTTGATCTTCGTCGCGATCGCATTGATGAGCTGATCAAACTCTGCTTCCACATTCATTACGATCGACTGGGATATATGGCTGTTGTACCAACCTTCCTCGTACACACCATCCGTATTGATGTCTTTCATCTCCGCATAGGTTGCGTGGTGATCGCCCCTTGCGAGCAATGTTCCCTTCAGGGAACCGATGTCTGTATTCAGATCGGAGGAGATCGTTCTTGTCAGGTCAAACACCGTCGCGTTGGCGATTCCTTCCTCCGTCACAATTCTCTGTCCTTTGGAATCATATTCCGCATCTGCGAGGATCTCCCAGTAAGGAGTGTAAAATCCGGTCTTTGGATCCTCGTACAGTCCGATCTTGTTGATCAGACCTCCTTTTACCAGATCGAAGCCTTCCAGCTTCACATTCACATAACCTACTTCATTCTCTTCGTAGGAGATGCTTCCCATCTTGCCAAGCTCGTCCAGCAGATGATTTCTCTGGTCGCGCAGATCGTTCGCGTGCTCCACATCGCCCGCCTCGATCCTTACGATCTTTTCATTCAGCGCTTCGATCTGTTCTGCATAAGAGTTGATCTTGTTGACGTCCTTGTACACCGTCTTGTTCATATCGTCCTGATACTGGCAGAGGCTTGTGTACACCGCAGACGCTTTGGTCAGGAACTCTGCCGCTCTTGTCACGAAAAGGTTCTGCTGTACCGGGTTGGTCGGATCCTTGCTCAGCTCCTGTACGCCGGTCCACAGGTTGGACATCGCTACGGAAAACTCTTCTCCCTCCGTAGATTCGCCCAGAATCCCTTCGATCTCCTCCAGTGCCTTCGTGGAGACATCATAAAAAGCCCCGCGCCCCATTTCGCGCCGGTAGTTCTTATCCAGTAATAAATCTCTTACCTGTCTTGTCTGGGAATAATTGACACCAAGACCGATCTGCTGCCAGTTGGTTCTCTGACTCTTGGAGATCGTGACATACGTTCTCGTCCCCTGAGCCACCTGCTGTCTGGTATATCCTGTGGTGTCCACATTAGACATGTTGTGCGCCGTTGTGTTCAGCGCATTATTTGAAGTCTGTAATCCCGATACGCCTGTATAAAGGCTTCCCATCAATGATGACATTCTGCTACCATCCTTAACAATTCTGTTTACTGCTTCGCATCAAAAGACATCTGATTCATTCCGATCGAATCGCCCGTGCTGTACGCGCCCCTGTTATAGTTTGCGGTCTCCGGTGCCGATTTGATGGACTGAAGAACATTCATGTTGAACTGAACAAGTTCCAGGGCGCTCTCGATCAGCTCCCGGTTCTGTTCGTTGACCCTCTTGACTCCGCGTACATTCTCCTTCAGCCTGTCGAAGGTGGCCGCCAGCTTCGCCTGTTCTTCCGGTCTCGGTGCCAGCATTTTGATCAAATCCGTAATCTTCAGTTTCGTAACATCCTTGTTAAGCACATTAGCAATATCATTGACCGCCTCTTCTCTCTGATGATCGAGATGGTTGATCCGGCTGACAATGATCTGCTCCTCATCCGTGATCTTTGCTAACTCTTCCAGATTCTCTGATACAATGACTGGTGTCTTTTTCATAGTAAGTTTCAGAAGATTCTCATATTCTGCACTTTCCCGGTTCAGGACATCGATCAAGGTTTCCATTAAACTTGCCACGATAAAACCTCACTTTTCACTGTATCTGATTAAAGTTCTATTTCCTCATACTGTCTCAGCAGCTTATCTGCAAAGCTCTCCGCGTTCACCTGATAGGTTCCGTTTGCGATGCCTGCCTTGATCGGCGCTGTCAGCTCTTCTCTGATATCTTCCACACCTGCAAGAGCAGACTTTACGCTCTGGATATCTTTGCCGATACTGGAAAGCTGAAGCTGATCCGTTCCCACGCTTTTGGCTGTTTTCTGGATCTTCGCCGCTTTCTTTGTGTTATATATCTGCTGAACCTGTGTAAATGATTCGATACGCATAGGAGTCTCCTCCTTTCTTTCCTCATACATAAAATAAAGTCTTTTTCAAACGTTTCAATAATTGTATCGGACGTTTTTCCAAAGACTTTAGGTAAAAAGGTATCAAATTTTTATAAAGGGTACTTCTGCTTGTCGTGAACAGAAATCTCTTCCCCAAGCTGCACTTCGATCAGCTTGAGCTCGGTGTCAGCAAACACGGTATGCCTGCATCCCGCCGCCATCTGGATGACGTCTCCGGCTTTCACCGCCTGCCGCTTTCCGTCGACAACCGTCTGTCCGGATCCCGAGATCACCGTCCAGACCTCATCCCGGTTTCTGTGACTGTGGTAGTTCATGGAATGTCCGGCGTTGAGCGTGACCTTGATCGTCATGGACGCCTTCTCCACATCCAGCACGTGAAAGCTGCCCCAGCTCTTCTCCGCAAACATGATCTGCTGGTCGATCTTATCCACGTAAGGCTTGATATAGGAACTCTGCTCCTTGTCCGAGACAAGAATTCCTTCCGAGGACGCCGAGATCACCACATCGTGAAGCCCCATGGCGAGCACCGGTACATTCAGCTCGTTGATGATATGCACGCCCTCACAGGTATCGTTCATCATCGCCTCGCCGATCACGCTCTCCTCCATCGCCTCGGTCAGCGTATTCCAGGTACCCAGATCCTTCCACTGACCGCCGAAGCGCATTACCTGGATCTTTTCCTCTTTCTCGACCACCGCATAGTCAAAGGAAATCTTCGTGAGCGTCTCGTATTTGTCAAACAGATCCTGATAGCCGGTAAAGCCGATCAGCTCATGTGCCTTTTGCAGGACATACTTTAACTGGTAGGCAAACACGCCGCCGTTCCAGAGCGCACCCTGACTGATATACTCCTGCGCCTTCTCCTTGGTCGGCTTCTCTTTAAAGGTACGGACAGCCGCCGTCCTGTCTGCCGTGTCCGGTATGATATAGCCATATTTTTCGGAAGGATAGGTCGGCTCGATCCCCATCAGCACAAGGTTCGCCTCCCCTTTCTCCGCCTGTTCGGAGAGGGCCTTCAAAGCCTCGAAATAATCGCCGTCCACATAAGGATCCACCGGACATACCACCACGGATTCCTCCGGGTCGATTCCCTTCACATCTGTCAGGTACGCCGTAGCTAACGCGATCGCTGGAAACGTATCCCTTCTGCACGGCTCCACGCTGATCCCCACGCTCTCTCCAAGCTGGTTGTGGATCGCGGAGACCTGCGCCTTTGAGGTGGCTATCGTGATCTGCGCGTTTTCATCCACCGCCTTGATCTGCCGGTATACCCGCTGCACCATGGACTCGTAGCTTCCGTCCTCTTTCTTGAAAATTTTGATAAACTGCTTCGAACGAATGTCGTTCGACAAGGGCCAGAGTCTCTTCCCTGATCCCCCGCTGAGCAATACTATATTCATACTGTAACCATACCTTTCCCGCATCTTCCGGATTACCTTCGCTGGCTGTGAAGCCAGTATAGCAAAGAGCGTCCCTGTTCGTCAAACCCCTTCTGCCGCCCGGATCTCGCGCACCCGCTTTTCGTACTCTTCCGGAACCGGCTCCCGCACATAGCCGTGGGATAGCAGAGCCGCGTCGTGCAGGCGCTCCAGCGTGTCCTCCTGCTCCGGCGTCGGGTGGGATGGCACGACCACACGGGTAGGCCACACCAGCATACAGCCGGTATATTCTACGATAAAAAAGAGTGGCTCCATGTTTTTCTCCATCTTTTGATTGAGCGCGATCTTATCCTCTCCTGACAGTTGTGTCAGTTTCTCTATATGGGACGGCGCCGGATCCTCCACGCTGCCGTCCGGCAAAATCACACACTCGCACGGCTCCGGATCCTGTCTGTGTGTTTCTATGTAATCCATGATCTGCATCTTTTCTCCCCCTGTTCTCCCTGCTTCTATAGTAACCCATTGACCATTCCGTCAGCAAGCCCCAATCCCGTTTTCGTTCCTTGACACACCCTATGCGATATGCTATCTTTCATATAATCGATCAGGTGTCGATATGCTAAAAGGGGCATACACGGCGTATCCGCCGCAAAAAATTCCGGAATGGAGAGTATAACAATTATGGAACAAGAACCTATGAAACGCAAATGGATGGATAACATTTTCGTCCTGTATCTCAAGACTTTTCTGTTGATCCTTGGCGGGCAGTTTATCGGGAGCCTCCTCACCAGCCTTGTCTTTTACGGACTGCTCCAGATCTGGCCCTCCCTGCAGGACTCTCCGGCGTGGATCACCGGCATCTCCTATGTATATTTTATCGGGATCTGGCTTTTAACGCTTCTGATCTTATTTGTCTTTCCAAAGAACCGGCCGATCCTGAAGGAACTCTGGATCCAAAGTCCGGGCAACAATGGCTGGCTGTTGCTGCTTGGTCTTTTCCTTGGATTTATGCTCAATGGGATCTGTGTACTCGTTGCCTGGCTGAACAAGGACATCTCGCTTACCTACGATTCCTTTCACCCGCTTTCCTTCTTTGTGCTCTTTCTTACGGTGTTCGTGCAGTCTTCCGCGGAGGAGCTGCTGTGCAGAGGGTATCTCTATCAGAAGCTGCGGCAGAACTACCGGCATCCGGCGGTTGCGATCTTTGGCAACTCCCTGCTGTTTGCCTTGCTCCATCTGACAAACGAAGGCGTGACCGTCCTGTCGATCATCAATATTTTTGCGATCGGCACCTTCTGTTCTCTGCTCGTATACTATCTGGACAGTCTCTGGTGCGCCTTTGCCATCCACGCCGCATGGAATTTCACCCAGAATATCCTTTTCGGGCTTCCAAACAGCGGAATCGTCATGCCCTACTCGGTCTTTAAGCTGGACGCGGCGACCGCGAGAGACAGCTTTGCCTACAATGTCGGCTTCGGGATCGAGGGAACCCTTTTTGCCGATATCATTTTGATCATCGCCTGTCTCCTGCTGTTCTTCTGGGGACAGAAGCGGAAGGAAAACGCATAGTCAGCTTCAATTCCAACTTCAGTAATGGTTCAAACAACTTTATAGACACACTATAGAAAAAGGAGTGAAAAGCTCAATAAATCAGCTTTTCACTCCAGATTATCTACGATATGGGCGAACTGTATTTTCAGTTTCTTTTTGTTCATATTCCAAATTTAATATGCAGATAATTCCTTATTACCTCCACACACTTCTCACGCCCTACTCTGGCACTGTTTAAGGTCAGGTCATAGTTGACCGGATTTGTCCAGTAATTTCCACCCGTATAGTATTTGTAATAATCTGCACGATATTTATCCGTTTTTTGAATCAGTTCATTTGCACGCGACTCGGAAACATTCATTTTTCTTACAATGGATTCCACACATTCCCTGCGGGGAGCTTCAATATATACACTGATTACATTTTTTCTATCCTTTAATATATAATCCGCACATTTTCCTATTACGATAAAGGACTCTGTTTTTGCCATCTCGCGAATGATCCGCGCCTGAATATTATATAAATTCTGATCCGATGTAAATTTCTTATCTGATGGTTCCACCATATAATCCGGAGGTGTCGTCAGCAGGCGCTTCATCAAGGAATGTCCCCTCAGTTTTTCATCAACCTCAGCAAACAACTGCTCACTGATACCAGTGTAATCGGATGCCATTTTTAAAATCTGTTTTTCATAACACGGAATTCCAAGCTGCGCTGCAAGCTTCGTTCCTATTTCCTTTCCTCCGCTGCCAAAGCCTCTCGCAATTGTAATCACATAATTTTCCACGATTCACTCACCTGCCTTTCTGTCTCAAAAAATCCTTTTACGCCTTTATAGAGCATATAAATATCGTTTTTTCCTGTCACTTCATACGGCGAATGCATGGATAAGAGCGGCACACCGAAGTCAGCCACCTCAATATCCCTGTCCGCAATCGGCTTTGAAAGCGTACCGCCTCCGCCAAGATCTACTTTGCCGATCTCTCCTATCTGCCAAAGCACATCCTGCGTTGCGAATGCCTTTCTAAGCCATCCTAAAAACTCTGCATTTGCATCTGAAGTTTCACTTTTCCCAAGTTTTCCGCTGTATTTCTGTAAGATTGCTCCTCCATTGATATATCCAACATTTTTTTCATCAAATGCCTGTGCATAATCCGGATCAAACATCGAGCTTACATCTGTGGAGAGAGCTATCGATCTGCGAAATACATCCCGCAGCGCAATCTGCTCTTTGACTGCCAGATCTTCTACAAAATAATCAAAATATTTACTGTCCATGCCGGTTGTACTGTGATTGCCTGTTTCTTCTTTATCCGCGAGCACCAGCATACATGTATTTTCCGGAATTGTCTGGTCAAGCAGCGCCATTAAGGATGGATAGGCGCATACCTTATCATCCTGTCCGTATCCTCCTATCATACTGCGGTCAAATCCAACGTCCGCTGCCGGATATGCCGGGACAAAGCAAAGTTCTGCCGAACAGAAATCTTCTTCCTCTATGCCATACATTTCCTCAAGAATCTGCAACACTTTATTTTTTACGGAAAGCTGTCCTGTTTCGTCTATTTTGGCCAGACTTCCTGTCAGAACATTCATGTGCTCCCCGGTAATCACTGCGTTGATCGGTTCATCCGGCAATCCTCTCGATAAATGCGGTAACAGATCAGAAATACAGAACGTTGGCTCCCCTTCTTTTTCTCCAACACATATCTTTACAACTGCACCATCCTTTTTAGCGACGACACCATGCAATGCCAGCGGAATCGATACCCACTGATATCTGCGTACCAGTCCATAATAATGTGTTTTCATATAACTGAGCTTTCCCGCCTCATACAGCGGATTCGGTTTTGCATCAATTCTTGGAGAATCTAAATGTGACGCAACCATACGGATTCCATCTTTCATTCCTTTTTTCCCAATCACTGCAATACTGATTGCCTTATTCCGGTGTATGACATATATCCTTTCTCCAGGATGCAGTTCCTCTTTTCCGGAAAATCGCTTAAACCCATGTTCCAATAATATCTTTTCGACGGCTTCCACCGCTTCCCGCTCTGTTTTTGCATGATTTAAAAATTCTTTATATCCTTCGCAAAACTCCTGCGCACACTTTATGATCTTTTCATCCGTGACGGATTTTTCCCATTTCTTTTCTAAAAACATACTATTCATCTTTCCACGTCCTTTCTCCAGCGCAAAAATCTGTTTCGGCAAGCAGACTTTTTCCCACCACTTACAGGCAGTTTCCTAATTACGAAAAAAGGGAATGCCAAAATGCAGCATTCCCTTTTAAGCTGCTTTTACTGCAACTTCATGTCTTTAATATAGAAATTCCAGATCATTGACGCATTTACTTCAAATCCTGTAATGGACGAGTTCATAGCAATACGCTTCACAGGATAATAGAAAATCACTGCCGGATTATCTTCCGCTAATATATCGCATCCCTGCTGCATCAGCTTGGTTCTTTCCTCCAGATCAGTAGAAGCAATCTCCTGATCGATCAATGTATCATATTTATCATTTTTATAATTGCAGGTGTTTGCGCCACCCTCCTGTGCATTTTTTGAGTAGAACAGTGGATACATATTTCCAGACGGATCCGAATAATCAGCTTCCCATTTTACGATTGCCATATCGTAATCTCTCTGACCGGAACCAAATTGGATCGTGACCATCTCATCACCACTTCTTGTCTCAATTGAAACATTAATACCTATTTCTTTTAACGCCTGCTGTACATATAACGCAATAGAATTACGAAGTGAATTTGTGTTTACATATAGCGTACAGTCAAATCCTTCCGGATAACCACTTGCTGCAAGGCATTCTTTTGCCTTTTCAATATCTCCACTCTGTTCCACTGCCGTCTGTTCATATGTTTTCCATGAATCCGCAGCTCCGCCATACAATGCAGAACTAAACGGCATACTGTTGTTGGCCTCCGTGCCTTCTTTCGTCAGCAAGCTCTGATATATAGCTTCTTTATCTATTGCATAAGAAATAGCTTTTCTGACATTTACATCATCAAATGGCGCTTTCTGGCAGTTCATAGCCAGATAGAGCACTGACCAGGCAGGGACTTCATTTAAATTAACATTTGGCGACTCCTCCAGCTGTGACAGAAGCTCCGTTGGCGGATCCAATGTAAAATCAATTTGTCCGTTTACCATAGCGGTAACTCTTGTCGTTTCCTCCTCGATAATCTGGAAATCAATATGCTTGATATCTGGTTCTTCACCAGTCCAGTAATTCTCGTTATAATCAAGCACGATCTCGCTTCCGGTTGTCCAGCTTGTAAATTTATATGCGCCGGTACCGAGAATACCACCATCCGGTGTTCCAAAGGTATCTTTGTGGTCCTCATAATAGCTTTTACTGATAACGTGTCCGGCCGTGGTTGCAAACGCATACTGCCAGGATGCATCCGGCGCCTTTAATTTTACAGTAATTTCCCAGTCTCCCGTCTGCTCAATGGAATCGACATTGTCATAAAACCACCCGACGTAGGATGCCACATCCGGATCCTGATGTCTTGTTATGGAAAACATGACATCATCCATTGTCATTGGTGATCCATCTGAAAAAACCACATCATCCCTTATTTCATACTTGTACGTAGTAGGATCTTCCACTTCCCAGCTCTCACACAGCTTAGGCTGGATCACACCGGATTTATCAAATGTAAGCAGACCCTCTGTGATCTGGTTTACGACCTGATTCGTCGTATGATCATATGCGTACGCCGGATCAAGTGACGTGATATCACTGTTCAATCCCACAATCAGCGTATCCTTGTTTGCGGAAGATTCTCCTGAATCCACTTCTGTTGTCTGATCCTGCGTTGTCGACGGGGCTGCCGCACCACTGTTTGCAGACATCTGATCTGCCTGTTCCGAACTGCATCCGGTCAACATGGATAACGTCACTACAGTTGCCAAAATTGATTTCAGTAATTTTTTCCTCATAACATTCTCTCCTCTTCTTTTTTATTCCTTATCCACCTGGCACCTGAAACAGGCAGCCCAGTGGTTATCGGTTATTTTGCGCATGGGGGGCTGTTCACAGCTGCATTCCTTATAATGGGGACAGCGCGTCCAGAACTTACACCCTTCAGGCATATCAACTGCATTGGGGATATCTCCTTTTAGCAGGATCCGTTTTGATTCCTGCAATGGATCTTCTTTGGGTTTTGATGAAAGAAGTACCTGCGTATACGGATGCATTGGATGTTTAATAACTTCTTTCGCATCTCCCATTTCCACGATCGATCCAAGATACATAACGATGATTTTGTCGCAGATATGTTCAACCACAGTCAGTTCATGTGAAATAAACATCATGGTAAGCTGCGATTTTTCACGCAACTCCAGAATAATATTCAGCACCTGTGCCTGCACCGATACATCCAGTGCAGACACCGGTTCATCTGCCATGATGAATTCCGGTTGTAAGATCAACGCCCTTGCTATAGCAAGTCTCTGAAGCTGTCCACCGCTTAATTCTGATGGTCTCCTCATAAGCACGGATATATCCAGATTTATATATTTTATAAGCTCTTCAATCCGTTTCCTTGTCTCAGATTTTGGAAATTTATAGTAATTCCCGACCTCCATCAAAGACGCGCCAATCGTTTTCTTTGGGTTAAAGGATGAAAATGGATTCTGAAACACCATCTGCATTTTAGGACGCATCCTTTTCATCTGTTTAAAATCATAATCTGTAATATCCTCGTTCTCATAAGTTATACTTCCGTCTGTCGGCTGGATCAGCTTTATGACACATCTCCCCAACGTAGATTTCCCACAGCCGCTCTCACCTACCACACCAAAAAATTCACCTTTTTTTATCTCAAAACTGACATCATCCACAGCCTTTACAAAACGGTTCAGATTCTTTTTTCCCCGTCCTGCAGGATAATATTTTTTTAAATGCTCTACCTTAATCAGTGTATCCGACATATTCTTCCCACCTTTCCTTATAGATCACGGTGACACGCAAACAGGTGTGCTCCCTGTGCAGCTCTTAGCGTTGGGTTCTTTTCCCTGCACTCCTTTGTCGCATGTTTGCATCTTGGTGCGTAAGCGCAGCCTTTGATTTCCTGATTTAAAAGCGGGGGAAATCCAGGTATCGTAACCAGTTTTTTCTCTTCCTCACCCGACTTTGGGATACTCGCGATCAGATCCCTTGTATACGGATGTCTCGGATTGTGGAATATTTCTGCCACATCTCCGGTCTCTACGATTTTACCGGCATACATAACAGACACCTTATCGCAAACTTCGGCGACAACACCAAAATTATGGGTAATAATGATCATGCTCATCTGCGTTCTCTCCCGGAGCTCCAGAAGCAGATCAAGTACCTGAGCCTGCATTGTAACATCAAGCGCTGTTGTCGGTTCATCCGCTATTAAAAGCCTTGGCTTACACGAAATTGCCATTGCGATAATTGCTCTCTGCAGCATACCCCCGCTGAATTCAAACGGATACTGGCGGTATCTTACCTGTCCCGGTCTGATTCCGACACTCTCTAAAAGCTCGATTGCCCTGTCTTTTGCCTCCTGCTTTGACATCTTCAAATGTGTGCGCAGCGTCTCACTGATCTGTTCTCCTACCGTAAGCAGCGGATTTAACGTTGTGATCGGATCCTGGAAGATCATAGAAATTTCTTTTCCCCTAATCTTATACATCTCCGGCATTTTTAAATTTAAAAGATCTTTTTGGTCCGCCTCCCCATAATAAGTGATCTTTCCCTGAGCAAATGTTTTCTTTTCATCGTGGAGTCTTAAAACAGATCTGGCAGTCATAGTCTTCCCACAGCCGCTCTCGCCTACGATTCCATGTATCTGTCCTTTATGAACCTCCAGATTAATGTCTCTCACTGCATGGATCATTCCCTGAACAGAAATCAGATCCAGCTTTAAATGTTCAATTTTAAGTACCGTATCTTTTGACATCACGACACCTCCTATGCTCCTTCTTCTACATTCTGCTTTCCACTTCCCTGCACAAGATGCATTTTTACGAGTCTTTTATAAGAAGGAAGTTTTCGCTCCATAGGATTTAAATATCTCTGAACACCATCTACAAAGATATTTAAGGTGATCACTGTAACGCTCATTACAATGCCCGGTGCGATTGCCTGCAGCGGATAAGTTGTCAGGTAAATTCTTCCTTCTTCCAGCATTGCTCCCCAGTCAGATTGTGGAGCCTGCACGCCAAGTCCCAAAAAGCTCATTGCTGCAAGATCCAGGATTGCAGATGCCACATCGAGTGTAAGCTGTACTAACAATGTTGATACACAGTTCGGAAGTATATGTCCAAAAATAATTCTTATGTCGTTATATCCAACCGACTTTGCAGCCTCCACATAAGTTTTGTTCTTCTCTACCAGAACCAGAGACCTTGTCAGTCGTGACAGCATCGGCACATAAATTATTCCAAGCGCCCATACTGCTTTTCCAAATCCCCTTCCAAAAGCTGCCACAAAAATAAATGCCAGAAGGAGGGGTGGAACAGATATGACAATATCCGTGATCCGCATGATCACTTTATCTACCTTTCCTCCGTAGTAGCCTGATAAAAGGCCTAAAGGGATACCGATAATTATTGAGATTCCTACGATTCCAAGTGCGCCAAGCAGTGTTGTCCGCCCTCCGAAAAGCAGTCTTGAAAATATATCTCTTCCGGTTTTATCTGTTCCAAGAAGATGCTCCCTTGAGACGCCCTGAAAAACATGCAGTAAATCAACTGAATCCGGATCATACGGTGCCAGGATCGATGCAAGCACAGTAGAAAAAACTATAATAACCAAAATGAATAACGAAATGATCACAGGCACCGTAAATAATTTTCCCTTTTCTTTTCCTTTTTTCATGCGTTCCACCTCCCTATTTCGCCCTGACTCTGGGATCGATCAGCCCATAGAGCAGATCTACGACCGTACTTGTCATTAAAAAGATAAACACCAGCAAAAGGGTAATATCCTGCACAACCGGATAATCACTGGCATTGATCGCATCAACCAAAAGAGATCCGACACCCGACAGTGAAAAAATGTTTTCAACCAGAACCGCACCTACGATCATTCCACCTACCTGAATACTTAAAATTGCAAGTACCGGCATAATTGCATTGCGTAATGCATGTTTAAATACCACTTTTACCGGATGCAGTCCTTTTGCAATAGCAGCTTTTATATAATTTGATTCCATCTGATCTACCATTCCGCTTCTTGTGACACGCATCAGTAATGTGATACGCGGCAGAGCCAACGCAATACACGGGAATGCAATCCGTTTAAAATATGCTGCTGTATTTGCATAACCACCCGTGATCGGAAAGGAAGGGGCATACTTCGAAAGCAGCAGAATCATAATGATGCTCATGACAAAAGGGGGGACAGATACGAGAACCAACGATATTCCGGAAGTAAGACTGTCTACCCATGTATTTTTCTTCGCCGCACATAAAACACCAAGTGGAATTGCAACTATGACAGATATCAATGTGCCTCCAGCCACCAGCCCCGCCGTGACCGGAAGTCTTGCCAGCAAAAGATCAAGTACTGGCTGCTGGTATTTATACCCAATTCCCCAGTCTCCCGAAAAAATACCCTTGATCCACAGGATATACTGCTCCACAACCGGCTTATCCAGATTAAATTTAATCTTTGTATTTTCGATGATGTCCTGCGATGTAGATTTTCCTCCAAGGATTACAGCCACCGGATCCACCGATGAAAGACGGATCACAAAGAAAATCAGTATGCTGACAACCACCAGTACAACGGCAAATTCACCTATTTTTTTCCCTATGTATTTCGCCATATCCATTCCTCTTTTCTCTTTAGATTGTAAAAAGTCTGCTCCGGCGGACAATTTTTCAACCACTTACGAGCATTTCCTGTTACTAAAAGGGCGCTAACATTTCTGTCAGCGCCCTTGCATCATTTTTCACATTATATTGAATTTTTTTCGTATAGTATTGTAAAATATCGTCCTTTTCGTTAAGTTTTCTGATATTGATTCTGTTCTACAGAAATTCACATAAACTATGATAGATCTCACCATCGCGTCCCGGCATCGTTTTTGCACACGTTAATGAATTTAAGATCGATTCCTCCACAGCCTCTGCTACCAGCCGAAATACCTTATCCAGTTGATTTTCCGGAAAGCACTTAATCACAGGAAACTGCTCTCCTTCCATATCCGGCATACTATTCGCATTGGTAAACCCGATAAATACATCTCCACTGCCATGTCCCATATAGGAACCGGTTCGTACCAGTCCAACTGCTACTCTTTTTAACACTCTCTTCAGCTGTCTCTCTCCAAGCGGCAGATCCATCCCCACAATGACCATGATCGATCCTTTATCTTCCTTTGTACTGTTTTGTATTTTTGCACATATTTTTCTGCCAACTGATATACCGGCAACGGTGAGATCTTCCGTTTTTCCAAAATTAGACTGCACCAGAACGCCTATTGTATACTCAGTACCACCAAACATTAAAACCCTTGATGCGGAACCAATCCCGCCTTTTAGTCCAAAGCAGACCGTTCCTCTTCCGGCGCCAGCCGCCCCCTGCTTAAAGTCTTTTCCGGCATGTTCTATTGCAGAAAGTACATCGTCTGCCTCTATTACCCGCTCCGTGATCTGATTGATTTTGGAATCATTCGTCTCTCCTACTACCGGATTAACACTTACCAGCTCTTTCCCGTTTTTCCTGCACTCCCTTTCCGTAAATGTGACAAGTCCATCTGCCACCTTTCCCACGTTCAGCGTATTGGTAAGCGCAATCGGCGTTTCCAGCACACCAAGCTCTTCTATCTGGACTGTTCCCTGTGTCTTCCCAAAACCGTTTAGTGCATAAACCGCTGCAAGGGGCTTTTTTTCATAGACAACACCATCACAGGGAATGATTACCGTAACACCGGTTTGGTTTTTTCCCTCGCATACTGTATAATGCCCTACCTTTACCCCTGGCACATCCGTGATCGTATTCCTTGCACCACATTTGCCATTTCCTATCGTATATCCATATGCACGAATCCCGGTTCCTGTAATTTCTTTCACAAAATAAATGGTATCAACCCCTTCTCCCCTGTCATTTTTCAGACGTGTTTCACAATGAAAACCCAGTTTATCCATCAGGTGCAGCTGTGCTTTGTTCGTACTCCAGGTTCTGAGTGCCATTACCGTATATCTACTGCTTTTTTCCACGTATTCTTCCGCTTTTTGGTATAGCATCAGCGCTAATCCCTGACCTCTGTACTCTTTTCTGATACATAATGTGGTAAAGTAACAGATATCCCGATATCTGTTCAATTCCTCACATTCTTCCATCGGACGAAAGGACAAAAAAGCAATGATCTTTCCTTCTCTCTTTAACAAAAGAGTGTGCTGCTTTACCACCTCATGAAAATAATCTCTGACACCGTCACCGGGATTTTTCTCCCATGTCTTCTGGATAGTGCTCCCCCGTTCCGATAGCGGCGGTTCAAAATCCTTATCACAGTCTGATAAAATATCATATACCTCGTCTGCTTCCCGCTTATCTTTCAATTCGTCTCTGAAAAAGAATTCATCGTTCATCTGTACTGCTCCTATCTGCATCATCAATCGTCTTCATTCCGTAACTGTTTCAAATACTCCGACTGCAATCTGAAATCCTTTTACTAAAGATTTTGGATTGATCCATTCTTCTAACGTATGTGCACCTGCTCCATCGATCAGCCCGATACACAGGGCCGGAACTCCCATAGATAATGGTATATTGCAATCCGTGGATGCCTGCCCAAATGCAGGCCGCTTTTCGGTAATTTCTTCTATCAGGTCACTGCACCTTTGTGCCATCTCCATGATTTTTTCTGTATCAACCGTTCCCATGCAGGGGCGTTCTCCTATTTTATTACATTCAATCTGAACATCCTGCGTCTTACGTTTTTCTAACGCTTCATAGAAATGATTCCCACATTCTGTCAGGGCATCTGCCTCATCCGAACGCACCTCATACAGCATGCTGCACTCCTGCGCAATTGTATTTACAGATGTTCCTCCCGAAATGATTCCGGCATTATATGTTGTATGTCCTGTTCCCGCAGGCTGATAACAGTACAATTCATTGATCAGCGCTGCCATCTCCGCAATTGCGCTTTTCCTGCCAAAATCAAGGTAGGAATGACCGCCTTTTGTCTTTACTGTAATTTTATAACGATAAGAACCGACGCACGACGTATATATGTGATGCGTATACAAATCAAAACTGATCACCCATCTCAGGCGCTCTCCATAAGACTCCATCAATTTACGGCTCCCTGCAAGATTTCCAAGTCCTTCCTCTCCAACATCCAATACAAACCAGGTGCCACAGGTAGCTTTTTCCACTTTTTCACTGACATACTTGATCAACAGCAGCAAGATCGCTGCATTAGCCGTATCATCCCCGATTCCCGGACAGCACCACCGCCCTTTTTCTTCTTTTAGCACAAGCTCTGTTTCGTCTGAAAAAACCGTATCCAGATGAGCCATAAACATACAGTTATTTTTCCCATCACAAATATTCCACGGCACAATCACATTTCCACACTCATCTGTCAGTACCTCGCTGATCCCCTGCGCATGAAGCCATGCCACACAATATGCCGCTCTCTTCTGCTCAAATCCCGTTGGCGCTTTTATCAGCGCCATCTCCCTTACTGTCTGTTCTAATAAATCTTTTTGCTCTTTGATATACTGCTGTATATTTTCCAAGTACATCACCCTCTTTATCTATTTACTCCGTATCAATATGCCATCCTCATAACACCATTCCACACCATACGGTCGGCATGCTCTGTTTAAATATTCTAATATGGCAAATGCTTCTTTTCCGTCTGCCACATAAGGCAGATTCTTTTTGTATCTTTCCTTATAAAAACCAAGGCTCACAGGCAGAAGCTCTGTTTTTACACATTTTCCATCTATAATCTCAAAATATGGAATAACCGTCTGATAGACTTCCGGTATCGTGTATAGTGTTTTCTTTGCCTGGGCGCTCCGTTTTGCAATTCCCTCCGCACCGGATGCGGATTCCGGCAAACCGTATTTTTCCATATAATCCGCCGGAAGATCACGCACAAATTCATTTTCAAAAATAAAATTACCCAGACAGTAAAAAATGGGACATTCCTTATAAAACTCGATTCCTTTCATCTGATGTGTTCCACTTCCTACCACTGCACAGGCGCCCGCGTCAATACAGGCATGCGCAAATTCTTCCATAAAATAATCCGCTTCATATTCCTGATCTGCCTTTATCTCATGTGAATGAATCATGACAACCACTGCCTCACAGGTATACAGCGCCTCTTTTATTCCATTTATTGTCCGTTCCATATCCCGCCTGTCAGGATAACTCCATCGTCCCTCCTGTCCTTCGGCATCCACTACGGTAAATTGCATCGTTCCAAATTCCATCCGGTTCTCTTCAAGCATTGGTATAAACCCCTGTGCACGATGTTTTTCCCTCAAACAGTTAATCCCTGTGCTATTATTGACCTCTTCAAGATATGCAGCATGTTCTTTCGTAATCTTATAAAGATTGTGAACCTGCAGTGCGTTTAATCCCGGTCGTCCCGGAATTCTCGGTGTCTGACTCCCTGCTCTCGCGGCATGCTCAAATGTCGAACAGATATTGATCACTCCTACTCTTCCGTTTTTCGTTTCTATTACCGCAGGTCTGGCTGCTTCGTATAAATTCCTCCCGCTTCCCGCATAAAAGAAGCCTGCTTTTTTTACATTGTCGATAGTCATATTAAGACCTTCATATGAATAATCCATACTATGATTGTTTGCCAGTGCCAGCATATTGAATCCATATCTTTTTATATCCCAAAGACATTCTTTATTCACTGTCAGCCATGTACCACCGGAAAATGCTGAAGCAAAACAGGTTCCATCTGTAACTGTCGTCTCCAAATTTGCCATTCGGACATCTCCACGTTTGATATACCGGCTGATTTCTGCCACTCCTTCATTTTCCTCGGGAATCCTTTTTGCGATCAGAATGTCCCCGGCTGCCGTAAACCTGATAAGCTCTTTTTTCATCTGCGTCTTTCCTCCCGTATTATACAATTACCAATTCCTTATTTTTCCGGTATGCATTCGGGGTAAGCGAAGTAAATCTTTTAAATTCATGAATATAATGTGCCTGATCGTAATACCCTAAGCTGTCATATATTTCACAATCGGTTTTATTTTCATAGGTCAGCAGTTCGAGCGCTTTCTGCATTCTCATAATGCCCGCATATTTTTTTATAGTAAATCCCACTGCTTCTTTAAATACTTTTTCCACATATCTTTGGCTGTAGCCCAATGTATCCACCAGATTGCAGATTTCTTCCTTTCCGTCAGTTTTTTGCATTTCTTCTATCAGGTACAATACCAGATCATGCTGTCTTGTCTCATTTTCTCTTCCAAAGATTTCTCTGATCAACGGTACTTTCTCTTTCAATTCAACAGGCAATGTCATAATTCTTAACAATTCTCCAGCCCGATCAGAAAAGTTTTCATAATCCAGACGCCTGTTCACAATTTCACTGACCGCATCCTGAAAGCACTCTAACACAATGCCTGGGTTTAACTTTATGCCAATACATTTTTCAAAAGTTCCGGTAATCGTTGTTGCTCCAACCTGAAAACTTCCGCATACATTCAGCATAGGCACTCCATTTTTCCATACACACTGAAGATCAATGCATCCGTCAGGGATTCCTATTATCTGCTCTTTTTGAAGATTTCCGATTTCATAAAACTTATGAAAGACAGGATCTTCCACACAGATTTCTTCGTAACAAATATTCTTTGTAATGCAAAATGTTTTTAGGTTCATAAACACTCCTCCTTACAAAACAAAAAATAGAAATCGCAGCACCTCATAATAATCATCGGCATCAAAGCTGATACACTTTGTTCCTTCTCTTTTTGCACCCGGATAAAACGAACTCCTCTGTGCCTTCACAAACTCTTTAAACTCTACCTCCACATGAAAGTGTTCCGGAAGCTCGATTTTATAACAGGACAGATCCTTTCCTAATGCTTCTTTCATCTTCTGCCGCAACAGATTTAATGCCGTCCGTGGATGAATGGAAATTGAAGCTCCACCGCATCCCTCGCTCACGCACGCGGTTTCTATATGCGGGCATACATCATGTGCCCGGTCACACAATGCCTGATCTCCGCTTACAAAAATTACCGGAACCTCGTAGTAAGCCGCCTGATACGCATTGATCATAAATTCACTGGCAATATTACCATTTATCTTTACATATTGATTGGCAAGGTTCGTCGTATGAGACAGTGGATTGCCTTCCGTATAGGCTGCCGAATGATATCCAGTCATAACAACCGCGTCGAAGCCCTTTTCCACCCCCGCCATCATTGCCCCCGGCACTCCCTGCCATCCCCGGTGGAGCTTTACGCCTTCCGGCAATAACTCCGGGCATATATTGCGTGCCGTTCCGTGTGCGTCTTTAATTAAAATATCCTCAATTTTCCCACTTTCCAGTGCCGAGCTGCACACCGCCGCCACTTCCTTAGACATCTGCTTCGCAAAATACTCATAATCCGGATGTCCTTTTTGGGTTTCATCCCAATTACAGATACCGCAGGTTCCCTCTATATCTGAACTTATGAATAACTTCATCTTTCCTCCCCGTTTCTACGCACGCTTTTTGTGCATGACGAGTTTGTGTCAGGTGCGCGCAGACACAAATCCCGCGATTGAAAAAATTTTTTCAATCTTTTCACACTTCCATCAGGATCAACATCCCGGCGTCATTGCTGCCGCCGGATTGCCGTAAGCGTTGTCTCTCTTGCCGCAAGATCATAATTTCCATCATGCTAGAAGTCCACAGTTCTTCCATAATAGACACAATCCACAAACCTTTTCATGTCTTCGAGAGATACCGGGATTGGATTTGCCGCGGTGGATCCTTTCATGGAATTTTCCACCAGCAGCTCGTAGTCTGCCCGGTAAGCATCTTCCGCGATACCGGCATCGCGCAGACAGGATGGTATATTCAGTTCCCGCTGCAGTTCTTTTACCTTTTCAATCACATCCATGCCCAAAATATGAGATAGCTTTTTATATTTTTCTGCCACCCCGGAGTCCTTTTTGTTATAATCCATGGAATACGGTAAAATCACCGCGTTGGCAAGTCCGTGTGCCAGATTGTATTTTCCTCCGAACGCATGGGAAACACCATGCACAATACCAAGTCCACTGTTTGAAAAAGCCATTCCAGCCATACACTGAAAATTATGTACTTTTTCACGGCTCTCCAGAAGCCCTGTTTTCACAGAAATCGGAAGCCATTCGATCAGTCCTTCCACTGCCTCCTTCGCAAGCGCATACGTAAAATCATTTCCTGACTTATTGACATAGGCCTCAAGGGCATGTGTCAGCGCATCCATTCCTGTCTCTGCTGCCACCGACGCCGGAAGCGACTTTGGCAATGCCGGATCCAGAATCGCTACTTTGGGGCGGATTGCCTCTGTGCGGATTGCAAACTTATACTCTTTTTCCTCATACGTAATGACTCCCACATGTGTGACCTCCGAAGCCGTACCGGATGTGGACGGAACTGCAACAAACTGTGTCTTTAATGTCAGGCCGCTTAAATCACGGTCAAGGACATTGTCAAAGTTAAGTTCCGGGAAATCGTAAAGCAGCGTCATGATCTTTGCCGCATCAATCGGGGAACCGCCTCCGATCGCAATGACCGTGTCCGGTTTCTCTTTTCTTAAACAGGCAAGGCCTTCCCTCGCCTGTGCAACAGTCGGATTTTTACTGATACCGGAATAGACTGCCACCTCACATCCGCTCTCCTTAAGATATCTCCCGGCAGCATCAATAACACCTGTCTGAAACATGGATTTCCCACCGGTCACAATTACCGCCTTTTTTGCCCCGAGTTCTTTTAAATAAGACAACGCATCTTCTCCTGCCACAAATACATCTTTTGTAAATACCAGCTTTTTCATGCTCAGCCTCCTGTTTTTATGCCTTTGCGACAAACCGGTCATATTTAAGACCGGAAATGTCGATGGACGCCTCTTTTCCCATTGCAAGCTCAGCTAAAACCATTGCCGCAGCCGGAGCGACACCGAATCCATGACCGGAAAAGGCGCATCCAATGACCAGACCTTCCAGTTCATCCACCCGGTCGATCACCGGAACCCCATCGGAACAGATGTCATGGCAGCCGGCCCATGTGCGTACGATTTTCGTATCGTTCAGTGCCGGAAAATACCCGCCGATCGCACGGCAGATATAAGAGGCGGTAATGCTCGTGTTATACATCTGCTGCGGATTCTTTGCATATGTCTCATGTCCGGAACCGCCTCCGAATACAAAAGAGCCATGCTTTGTCTGATGTCCATAAAAGTCTGCTGCCGCTGTACCAAGCATCTGCCAGAACATCGGAGGCTGCGCCTCCGTGACAATGGTATCTGCGATTTTTGGATTCATCGGTATGTCGATTCCAACGGAATTTAAGATTGGTCTGCTTCCGATGCCTGCTGCAACAACAACCATCTCCGTGTCAAACACGCCCTCATTTGTAAATACTTTTCTAACCTTTCCTCTGACAAGTCCTAATTTTTCTACCTCTACGCCACTGTAAAACTGCACACCAAGCTGTCTTGCCTTCAGGTAGTACGCAAGTGTTGCAAGCAGCGGATTGGCATGGCCATCTGTTGGACACCAGCTCGCTCCGATAACTTCATCTGACATATACGGACAAATTTTTTTAACTTCTTCCGCATTGATCATTTTTACATCCAGACCAACCGCTGACGCATTGTCGGCAAGCTGTTTTAATTTTACCAAATGCGCCGGGGTTTTTCCGAGACGCAGGTTGCCATCCTGATGATACTCCACATCCATGCCAAGTTCGTCCGAAAGCGTGGGCCAGAGATTTTTTACCCCATACATAGCAAGAGGAAGCTCTCTTACATCCCTTCCCGACTGTCGGACACCACCGCCGTTTCTTGAGGAACTGCCATTTCCGATCGCAGCATCCTTTTCCAGTACCGTGACATCCAGACCGTTTTTGGCAAGATAATACGCCGTGGCACTTCCGATGATTCCAGAACCGATTACAATTACATCTGCACTTGTTTTCATAAGCGCTCCTCCAATTTAGTACATATCCGGGGTATCCCAGAGTTTTAAGACTGTTCCAATATCATTTTTTTCCGCATTGGAAAGAACTGCCGCTCCCCATGCCACATCCCATACAGGCATACCATAACATGCACAGGCAAAGGACTGTGTATCCGACATTCTTCTACATTTTCCGGCAATGACATCCGGCATGCTCCAGATATCCTCGCGCTTCATAAGTCCCTCATGTATATAATCGAGAAAATACATGCCAAGCAAGCGGTTTCCACTTCCATCGTTGTGGCGGAAGCCTCCTTCCGGAAATTCTTCGCCACGCTCTAAGAGATTACTTTCATAGATACCCCAGTTATCAACGACCGGCTGACAGCGGTTGACCAGAAAATCATCATCCATTTTAAAACGGGATGAACCCAAAAACAGTACGCCGTCCTTTAAATATTTACTGTTGACTTCCGGATCTGCACCGGACGTTCCCATGCTGACAATGTCGGAATCCGCTATTGCCTCATCCATTGTCTCACAGATAATAACATTTTTGACCTGCGGACAATTCTCTTTGATAAAATCAGACATACGGCTTAAACTTTCCATTCCCCTTCCTTTTAATTTTACGGTGTCAATAGAAGGGCGCACATCTAAAAATGCCATCAGCGCGGTGCGGTTGATGACACCGGGACCGACTAACGTTACTACCCTGGCATTCTGTCTTGCCAAATATTTTGCCGCAACTCCGGGTACGGCGCCGGTACGCATTGCACTTAAAATATTTGCAGACATATATGCTACCGGTGCACCGGTATCCGGATCATTTAAGGTCAGCATAAGAATCGACCGTGGCAATTTTCTCTTCGGGTTTTCCGTGTTAGAACCGTACCATTTTTCCCCGCAAAGATGGAATTTTCCTCCAAGGTAAGCCGGCATCGCAAAAAAGCGGCGATCCGGTGCATTCTTTGGCATTCCGGCAAATGGCGGGGCATCCGGGAACGTCAGGGATATTCCGTGGGAATTATGTAATTTTCCACCCATGACATAATCCCCGGCTCCCATCAGCTTATATGCCTCCTCGCAGGTTTCCACACATGCATGCATATCTTTGACACCTGCTTTTATCATGTCTTTCTCATTTAAATAACGAAATTCTATACTCATACGCTGTCTCCATTCTTTTTACTCTATCAGTCCTTGCTTCTGTCATTTGCTAATATCCGCATCTCCATTGGGCGCATCGGCGCTCTTGCCGTTGCCGGAATGAGATCTGCCGGTCTTACCCCGAGTTCCCTTGCCATAATGCCCTTAACAACCTTTCCACAGGTCTGTCCCTGACAAAGTCCCATACCATTCCGTAAGTATCTCCGCATCTCTGCAACCGTAAATATGCCATCATGTACAGCTTTCCGTATTTCTCCTTTTGTGATCTCCTCACAGCGGCAAACGATGACATCATCATCTTCCTGCACAGTAAATTCACCAATATCTGCAAAGCGATCCTGCAGTTTTTCCATAATCTAATTACCCCCTTTGTAAAATCTTACACTCATGACATACTCCGTAGGAATCTTGACAGTCAGAAGGTTGGTCTGATCAAATGCCAAAGACGTCCTGACATCCACAACCTCTGCCTCGCATACCGCATCTCCCTTCCGGTTTAACGCCATTCCTTTCTCACCCTTGACCGGAAGCGGCATGAATTCATATGGCATTGTCACGGTGCCCATTCCAGGTTCCACTTCTTCATTTACCAGAAAAATTGCCTGACCGGAACAGCTTGCCACACACATCCCGCAGCCGATACACTGCACCGCCTCATCCACATCCGGTAGACTCGTAATTTTCTCTCCAATCTTGATACAGCCCATTTTGCAGGCATCCTGACATGGATTACAAGGGATATTCTGCGTACATTCGATGACGGGATGGATTCCCTTTATTTTCTTTACACCCGGAAATGTGAGTACTTCGTCTCCAAGATAACCATTAGTTAAAAGGCTTTTGGAAACAGGAATCCCCTCTTCCGTTGTCTCAATATTTTTCCCACGATTTTCTGGTGCAAACATTCCCTGGCGCAGACTTGCTAACGCAGTCTCAAAGTCCTTTACCCTTTCTTCAAATACATCCCTGTCGATATAACCGAAATCGTGTGCCACCGATACACCGGCAATACGCCCCTCAATCATTGCCGAGCTTGCCTCCTCGATTCCTGAGGCGTCTCCTGCCACATAAATGCCCGGTATGCTGGTTCTTCCATATTCATCACAGGAAGGTACGAAGCCCGCCTTTTTCGGATTGTCCTCCATCGCACAGCCTGCCATCTCCGCAAGCTGACTCATCGGATTTAGTCCGACAGCAAGACATACCGTGTCAACATCGAAGTGTTTTTCCGTTCCTTCTATAAAATGAAAACTACTGTCTACTTCCGCGATCGTAACGCCTGTCACAAAGTCTGTTCCCTCGATTTTTTTAATCGTATGGGAAAGATAAAACGGAACACCGCATCTTGACACCTTTGCTGCATGTACGCCATAACCGCCGATCTTCGGAGCCGCGTCAACAAGTGCCACGACCTCGCAGCCTGCCTGCAGCAATTGAAAGCTTACTACCAATCCTACATTTCCACTTCCAAGCATAAGTATCCGCTTTCCAGGCTTCACATGATGCAGATTCATCATTGTCTGTGCTGCCCCGGCTCCGATCACGCCCGGCAACGTCCATCCCGGAAAATTTACTACCGCCTCAGAAGCGCCAGTCGCAATGATGATGGCATCCCCTTTCACATGCTTTATTTCATCACCGATCCTGACATTAACTTCTTTTTCCTGATAAATACCGGCGACAGTTGCATTTAATTCCACATCAACACCGGCTTCCCTGGCTTCTTTCAATAAATCCTCACCAATCTTAAATCCTCTGGTTTTTGCCTTATGCTCTTTCGAACCAAAAAATTTGTGGATCTGTTTAAAGAGCTGTCCTCCAGGCCTTGCATTTTCATCAAACACAATGACATTCATTCCTGCTCTGGAGGCTTCTATTGCTGCGGACAGGCCAGCCGGCCCTGCCCCGATTATGATCAATTCATACCTTTTCATAATGTACCTTCTTCCTGTGCCGTGTTTTCTGTTCCAACACCATACTGCGTTTTCACCACCATTCCCTGCTCAAGCGGTGTGATGCAGGTGCGGACATTAATTTTTCCATCCACAACCATAACGCAGTCGGTACATCTTCCAATTGCACAAAAGATTCCTCTCGGACTTCCCTTTTTCGTATGCCGGTGTACCATCACACCTGCTGCCTTAAGCGCTGCCGCAATCGGTTCTCCCTCATAGCCCTCTAATTCTTTTCCGTCATATATAAATGTCACTTTTTTGCGTTCTTTGGTTTTTCCAAGTATAGGGTGTTCTTCTATTCTCATAGCTGGTCTCCTTTCTGTCAGACAACAAAGGCGCTATGACACACCCATTCCGGGAGTCATAACGCCTTTGTCATCTGATCTTTTATTGTTCTTTTCCAAAAAACTTGAATTTATTTTATGAAAATATGCATAGCGAAGCAATATTCAATATATACAAAAGTCTTTGTGCAGGATGCACATTTAGAAATATCTTTCTGTGTCAACCAGATGTAAGTACCTGGCCAGTGTTAAAAGAGCATTTAAGATGGATCTGTTTTTATGAAAACATCAGTTTCCAGACCATAATACAATTAATAATCTCCAGGCACTCCATATAATCATCGAGATCCATGTGCAGCAGCTCCGATATTTTTCCCAGGCGATACTGCAGCGTATTCCTGTGGATATACATGGCGTTCGCTGTCTTGCTGATATTAAATCCACTCTGATAATAGGCAAGAAACGTCTCAATTAAATTTGTATGATTGGCATGATCATATTCTTCTAATTTTTTCAGCCGCTTTTCACAGTACGCACGAATTTCCTCACGGTTTCCATTTGCAAAAAGAAATTTATAAATCCCCATCATACTGCTGCTGATGACCTTTTTGTGCTGTGAACCGGCTAACGCATCTTTTTTACAGATCAGGCTTTTTGCCTCCTGATAACTTTTACCGTAATCCTGCGGATCCTGATAGGGTCTGCCCAGAATACAGGTACTTTTCATCCGGTGACTAAACTGTGGATTGTCATCCAGTTCATTCAACAGTTTTTCCAGACTATGGATCAGTCTGTCATCCTCATAATCCGGGAATAAAATAACTCCTTTATTTAAAAAATTCATAAACAGGGTTGCATCTCCCAGATCTGAAATCATCTTTGCCATACAATTCATATAATAATGGTATGTGTGTTCATCATTTTCCAGATTCTCTCCATATACACGATCCACCACAATGATCCCTACACGGTGCGGAACCGAAAAATCCATATGAAACAGTCCTGTAATTTTTTCAATATACCGCGCGTTGATATCATATCCAAATAATAAATTATACAGAAAATCTCCCTTGCGTTTTGTCTTATTGCTTTCCTCGATCACATAGTTTCCAATACTCTGCGCAATATCCACAAAAGACGCTTTTTCCCACCGGATTTTGAACAATGGCAATTCTAATTTATCCGCAAGATCAATAATATCTGCCGGTACCTCTTCCTGCTCATCCTTAACGGAGACTGCAAAGCCTGATATCTTAAGCTCATTCAGTTCAAGCATGGCATCTTTTACTTCTTCCCATCCAAAATGCTCAAAATCTACGCTGCAGAGTGCAAAATCCCCGGCATTCATATGGTCAGCGAAAGGTCTTGTCATAACCACATACGTCCATGACACCACCCGGTCTAAACCGCCTTGTCCAGCTAAAAGCCACATTCCATCCAGATTCATCTGTAAAATATCCCTGCATTTTACCATGCAAACACCTTCTCTTCCAAAATAGCAGATTGCATACTTTCCTTGGTTACTGTGTACATTTTACTACCTTACAGGTATTTACGAAAGAGACAAAGCCCCAAAAACTCTCTGCAAATATTTCCAGCTACAAAAATGTGCTGTGATATCCACAAAAATTCTGCTATATTTAAGGAAATAGCAGACAATAATCAGTAATTGACAGGAGGTCTTACCATGAACGATAAAGAACGCAAGCTACAGCGCTACAAAGAAGAAAACAGAGCCGTTGTCCCCGGGCAGGTCCTTTTTGCAGGCTCTTCCCTGATGGAAATGTTTCCGATCGGCAAACTTCTGCAAGAGCACAACGACCAGACAATCATCTACAACCGCGGCATCGGCGGCTTCGTGACCAGGGAGCTTCTCGACGCGCTCGACGTCTGCGTGCTCTCCCTGAAGCCGTCCCGGATCTTCATCAACATCGGTACCAACGACCTGAGCGATCCCTCTGTCTCCATCGCAGATCTGATCGACTGCTATGACCGGATCATCACCCGGATAGAAACCGCGCTTCCCGGCGTCGAGATCTATTTCATGGCGTACTACCCGGTCAATTACGAGGCCGCCGCCGAAAACATGAAGGCGTGTCTGAAGATCCGTACCAACGAAAAGATCGCCCTTGCAAACGCGGAGGTCGAGAAGCTGGCCCGCAGGCACGGTCAGAAATACATTGACGTAAACAAAAACCTGAAAGATCCGCAGGGCCGTCTGAAAGCCGAATACACCATAGAAGGCATGCACATAAAAGAATCCGGCTACGCCGCCATTTACGACGATCTCATGGCTTTTGTCAAGGAGCCTTCCTGGAAAAAATAAATCGGAACTGTCTGAAAACATAACTGCCGGGGTGCTTTAAACCCCGGCAGACAATTTTTATATTGTTACATTTTCTTTCAACGAAGATTCTCTCCCTGCTCCGGGACTTCCATCTCCACATCACAGCCTCTGCGTCCGGTCAACAGATCATGGATCGAAATGCCAAAGATCTCCAGACACGCCGCTGCAAAATGTGCAGGCGACGAAAAGCCGGCGTCCTTACTCGCCTGCGGAACACTTCCTACCCTGCCGATCTGCCGGTAAAAATGCCTCATCTTTTCCAGCAGCCTGCTCTCTTTCTCCGTCATCGGGTGCAGATGTTTCTGTACCGGCACGATGTCCCCGTAGTTGTTCATCAGCGAAATCACGAACCGGTCCAGCTCCTCTACATTGGAGCCGCAATGGCGGTAGTACACCTGTATATTCTGGATCATCCGGTCCGGCAGCACGCAGTACTCCTTTTCTCCCAGATACTCTTCCTCCAGGATATGGTAAAACGCGCACTCCGGATCGATCAGCATGGTGAGCAGCATCCCCATCGAGGTATCGATCGTATGCTCCACGCCCGCCCGGATGCAGATCCCTCTGGCCCGCACCTTCTCTCCGGTTACCGTACAGCGCATCACTCCGCCCAGGGCAAAGATCAGGTGTGCGGCGATATGCCGGTGCGGTTCTGGCGTATGGTAATCCGCAAGCAGCGTCAGCCTGTCCTCTTTCATAAGCATGCATCGGTTATGGTCATCCTGTATCTGCAGCTTCACCCGATCCCCCCTTGATCTTTCTCTCTCGCCCGCATGTTACCCTTATACTGTCTATTATACACGAAACGTGTCGTTCTGTGGTAGCATTATCATTGCGACTTTCTCTCCCTGCGCGGGCGCCGCCTACTGTGAAATGTAGCCCAGCGTCAGCGTGGACGGTCCCGAATGCGATCCCAGCGTCGGGCTAAGATAACTTATGTAAACCTCGCTGATTCCCAGTGTCTCCTTCACCGCCTTTGCCAGTGCCTCTGCCTCCTCCGGACAGTCTCCGTGCGTGATGCAGACGATCTCCGGCTTCTTTCCGGCTGCGCATTGCTCTGCCAGATCCGTATAAAGTCCTTTGACTGCGGCTGCTCTTCCACGCACCTTCTTTATCGGCTCAAGCGCTCCGATGTCATTAATGTGCAGTACCGGCTGGATCTTCAGCGCTGTTCCCAGCACAGCGGAGGATTTCTTCAGCCTTCCGCCTCTCCACATGTGGAACAGATCGGGCAGGGTAAAATAGCAGACCGCGCGAGGCAGTGTCTCCTCCAGCCATTTTGCCGCCTCATCCAGCGTGCAGCCGCTTTCTTTCTTCTTTACCAGCGTCCGGATCAGTGCGCTCAGACCGCAGGTGGCGTTCTTGGAATCATATACCAGGATCCTGCACTCCGGATGTCTCCCCATCACTTCCTCAGCCGCAAGTCTTGCATTATTGTAGCTGGTGCTCATCTGGGAGGAAAAACTTATATGCAGGATATCGTTTCCTTCCTGCACAAGTTCCTCCATCAGCTTGATGTCATATCCTAAATTTGTGGCGTTCGTCGTCGGCATCTTGCCATCGCGCATCGTCTGGTAGAAGTCGTGCGGGCTCAGTTCTCCCATCTCCATACCATATTCCTTGTCATCGATCAGATAGTGAAGCGGGTGGATGCTGATCCCGTGCTCCGCTGCAAATTCTGCCGGCAGGTCTGCCGTCGTATCCGTAGAAATGATAAATGGTCTCATGTCGTTGACTCTCCTTTTGTTTACGTAGTTTTCTTTACTACTTTATATAGATTATCTTACAATCACATGTATTATTATATCTATATTACATAGAATTTCAATATCTTTTTTCAATATTAAGCTACATTTTGGAGATATCTTCCACCTTCACAACATTTGGTTTGCCGTCTCGCCCTGATAAAATTTAAAATCTTTTGTCTCAATCTTGGAAAATCTCTCTGTTTATCCAAAATAGACACGGCATACTCTGATCAGCCAGCTCTGCAGCAAAAAAGCCAACAATACGAAAATCTTCCAAATTTTCCGCATCACCGGCTCTTTCATTGTTACATTTATTGTGTATTACGCCCTCACTGCCCAGCGCAGCTTCGTCGACCGTGCCCTGCCGTTCTGTGCACACTCCTGCGCCGACGGTCTCACCACCTCGCGCGCAAAGTCTGTGTAGATTCCGTCCCGGTATCCCTCCTTGAAGGCGCGCTTGACCAGCTTATCCTCCCCGGAATGAAAGGTCAGGATCGCCGCACGCCCTCCCGGTTTCAGCGCTCCGGGCAGTTTCTCCATAAACTCATACAGCACCTCAAATTCATGGTTCACATCGATACGCAGCGCCTGAAACGTCCGCTGACAGGTCTTTTTCACCGCTTCCTTCCGCTCCTGCTCCGGCAAAAAGCACAGCGTTTTCTCGATCACACCCCGGAGCTGCAAGGTCGTCTCGATCGGATTCCCACGGCGGATCTCGTCCGTGATGGCTTTGGCAAGCTCCTCACAGTATGGCTCATCCGAATTTTCATAGAGCATCCCCGCCAGCTCCTCCCTCGAGATGGTGCGAAGTCTCTGCGCCGCGCTGATCCCCTGCTCCTGGTTCAGACGCAGATCCAGTGGGCCGTCCACCTTGAACGAAAAGCCTCTCTGCGGGTTGTCGATCTGCATCGACGAAACGCCCAGATCTGCCAGCACAAAGTCGAATCCGCCCGCCTGCGCGGCGATCTCATCGATCGTACAGAAATTCTGGAGACGGATCGTCAGAATCTCCTCTCCAAAGCCGAGTTTTTCAAGGCGGGCCTTTGTTTTCTGCGATTCCACAGGATCCACATCGGTCGCATAGAGATGTCCCTGTCCCTGCAAACACTCCAGCATCGCCTTCGTATGTCCACCGTAGCCAAGCGTCGCATCAAAGCCTGTCTCTCCCGGTTTTATCCGCAGCACGTCCAGAATCTCCGGTACCATAATGGAAATATGGGTTCCCGCCGGGGTGTTGCCCTTGCGCTTCACGTGCTCTGCTATCTCCTGATATTTCTCCGGCTGAAGCTCCTTGTACTTCTCTTCAAACCGCTTAGGATACTTTCCGGCATAGTGCACGCGCCTCTTATGGGGTCTGTTCTCTTCCTGTCTGCTATCCTCTGCCACCGCTTTTCCTCCTGTTTCTCATACTCCTTCTATCAGCCCTGTCCCAGCACCGTCCATTCATCCTTCTCCGCGTCATATACATAGGTGGTATAGTCCTCCGGGGACACTGCATAGAAATATTCCCTCACGAACTGATCCCCGCGGTCTGTGCCCATCTCAAATACCAGGCACTCCTGCCCGTTTTCCTATCACACGATCGCATACTGCATCCACTCATACTTCAGCTTCGTTCCCTCCGCGATCTCCGCCGGAAGAAGCGCTCTCGCCACCAGCTTCAGATCCTCCGATTCAATGTCCGTCCGTCTGAGATTTGCATAATCTCCGTCAATGCTCACCACTTCATAATACCAGGTTTCCATACGCTCTCCTCCCGTCGCTATCTGCTTTGTGTGATAACAGACCTATTGTAATATAAAATCCCTCTCCCGGCAATTTCTTTTCCTTATAATATACGTTGCTTTTATCTGGCTGCCTGCGTCCTTCTGTTCCATAAAAAACTGCCCCGGATCTCTCCAGGGCAGTTCCATTTCTTATATTAACATATTAAGTTACAGCCTGTCGGCTTACGCCGCTTTCTTCTCGCTGTCCTTCTCACTTCTGACATAGCTCTTCATCGAGTTGACTACGATGACTACGCCGAGAATGATCAGCAGGATCGCAATGATAAGCTGCAGTCCGTTCGCGATAAACACCGCGCCCCAGGTCGTCTCGCCTGCCGGGATCGTCGTGGAGGCTGCATTCTGGATCGCTTTGACCATGGCGATCAGACGCTGTACCAGCGCTGTGAAGGTTACGCAAAGCATGATGACGAGCGGCGGGAACAGCATCTTGTTGCTTCTTCCTGTCACCTTGAGGAATACGCAGAGGGTGATCAGTACAAGGGCGCTAAGGAGCTGGTTTGCCGAACCGAACAGCGGCCAGATGTTTGCATAGCCGATCTTTGTCAGCACGAAGCCGCATACCAGTGTCAGGATCGTGGAAAAGTACGTATTGCAGAGCAGCTTTCTCCAGGGAGCGGCATGTTCCATGTCATCCACCGCAAACAGCTCCTGGAAGCTCATACGGCTGATACGCGCACAGGCATCCAGACTGGTGAGTGCCAGCGCCGAAACGCACATCGTCATAAAGACGGTCGCAACATAGACCGGCACGCCCAGCATCTCAAAGAAGCCTGCCACGCCACGGCTGAAGATCTGGAACGGAGTTCCCGCTGCGGGTGTTCCGTCTGCCGCTGCCGCCGCACCTGCTACGCACAGAGCCAGCACTGCAAGAAGGCTCTCCAGCACCATCGCACCATATCCGACCTTCAGCATATCTTTTTCGTTCTCCACGGTCTTGGAAGAAGTACCAGAGGAGATCAGGCTGTGGAAGCCGGAAACCGCTCCGCAGGCTACCGTGACGAAAAGGATCGGAAACAGCGTTCCCAGATTTTCATTGGTAAAGCCTGTGTAGACCGGAAGGTTCATCGTCGGATGCGCGATCAGAAGTCCGATGACCGCACCTGCGATCATTCCGATAAACATAAACGTGGTCATGTAGTCACGCGGCTGTTTCATCAGCCACATCGGCATAACCGCTGCAAAGAAAATGTAGACAAAGGTTATGTAACTCCATGTATTCTTGTCAAAGATCAGCGGGCAGTTCATTCCGATGGCGAATGATGCGACGATACATACGATGCCAACAACCGCCTCTTTCCAGCCGGTCAGCTGTAATTTCTTCTGCACCAGACCGAAGATCACAGCAAATACCATGAACATAATGGAAACCATGCCGGCCGCTCCATTGCTTGCCGCTGTCTCCGCAAGCTCACTCACACCGTCCACGACCGTATAGGCGTTGAAGGTTCCTGCCACCATATCTGCAAAGGCGGCGATGACGATCAGGGTAAACAGCCAGCAGAACAGCAAAAACAGTTTCCGTCCCAGCTTGCCGATATACTTTTCGATCAGCATACCCATCGATTTTCCTTCATTCTTGACAGACGCATACAGCGCGCCAAAGTCTGTCACCGCTCCGAAGAATACGCCTCCGAGCAGGATCCAGAGCAGTACCGGAAGCCATCCGAATGCGGCGGCCTGAATGGCGCCTGTGACAGGGCCTGCCCCTGCGATGGAGGAAAACTGATGGCTGAATACCGTCCATCCGTTTGTAGGCACATAGTCCTTTCCATCGTTGATCTTTACCGCAGGTGTCTCCGCTTTGGGATCGATTCCCCATTTGTTTGCCAGCCAGCGGCCATAAAATGCGTACGCTGCTACCAGTACGACCGCTGCGATCAGCACGATTACGAGTGTGTTCATAATAGTTCTCTCCTCTTAAAAAAATTTTCATCAGCCTGACACAGTAGATTCCTGATTACACAAAAAAAACCTCCGCCCATGCAGGACATCCCTTGGGATATATCCTGCAAAGACGAAGGCTGCAATCGCATTGTTGTATAATAGGACGCCTGCTTCCGCGTTACCACTTTGCTTGCCGGAGTTTCACTTCCGACCTCTCACCCGCCGCCTGTCCACCCTGTACGGTGCCAGATGACGCGCCCTTTTAACGGTGGGTACCGGCTTCAACTACCCAGCCGTGTCATATCTTCTTTCCTATGACACGCACCTTCACTGAAGCTGCTCGCAGGTGAGAACCGTCCCATGCCTTGCTGCTGTCTCGCACACCCGGCAGCTTTCTGTAAGCGGTGCTATGGGAAAGTCATGTCCTGTTCTCTGCATTTGACCGATGAATTGACTATACCATAGTCTCTTCTTTTGCATTTGTCAAGCGTCGATCCTGTATTTTTTTCCTTTTTCCTAAAAATTTCCCTAAATCTTTCCAAAACCTTCCAGCTTTTCTTGCAATTATTTTCATTTTTCGTTATAATACAAAGTTATTATAACAACAGAACATGAGGAATTGTCATATGTTACTGAAAACATCCTTTGTATGCCTTTTGCTTCTCAGCTATATGGGCGCGTTTTATTTTGCAAATAAGCATCTCCCGATCCGGGCGACCAAAATATTTACCTACTACTATCTTAGCGCCGTCACCGTGACCGTATTTGACCTGATCACGCTCTACACCGTCAATCACATGGACACGGTTCCGGCCTCAGTCAACGAGATCGCACATATCATCTATATGCTCGCCATCAACCTGACTGTATACCTGAACTTTCTCTATCTGCGCGGTCTGCTGGAGGGGCAGATTCCCATCTCCAAAGCCAAGCGCCTTGCGCAGGCAGTCCCGTCCGCGCTGACTTCGATCCTGATCCTGGTTCTTCCGCTGGGCTACCGGCACGGTGCATACACCAACTATTCCATGGGCGCCAAGGTCTATGCCCTGTACGTCTGCGTCCTGCTGCTGAACATCGGGATCCTGTACTACTGCATCCGCTACTGGAAGCTGCTGAGCCGTGAGAAGCGCGCCGCGATCGTTGCCTCCGTACCGATCTTTCTGGGCGTGAGCATCCTCAACATCCTGTTTCCGGAATCGCTCCTCGTCATCGTATATGTGGTCCTGACTGCGGTCGGCCTGATGATGAGCAATGAAAACTGTGAAAAGTACATAGATCCCCAGACTGCCATGTTCAATCAGTATGCCCTCGGCATAGTCAACTCCGAATACCTGACCACCAGACGGAAAGCGTGCTGTGCGGTCATTACCATGAGTGAAAAGGAGAATATGTTCGCCGCGATCGACTGGGGGCTCTATGTCACGACGATGGAGCAGATCCAGCGGTATGCCAGACGGACGCTCAAGTGCTGTCTGTACCGTATCTGCGACAACGGCTTTGCGATCGTATCCACCTCCCGCTCCGCCGCGGAGAAAACGGCCGCCGCGTTGGTAGACTACGCTTCTGGCAACTGTACCGACGGCATCGCCTTTGCCTACGAGCTCGTCTCTGTGGGCGACTACCACGACAACGACGCTATCATGTCCCGGATCGCGGATATCTGCATGACCGCCGTCAACAAGATGGCGATCTACGATTACCTGACCGGCGTTTACAACCGCAACTGCTTTGAAAAGGATCTCCTGCAGTTCCAGGGGGAGAAGAAAAACGTCTACTATATCATCATCGATCTGAACAATCTGAAGGAGACAAACGACATCATGGGCCACTCCACCGGCGATGCGCTGATCCAGTCCGCCGCCAGGCTTTTGAAGAACACCGTCGGCAAGGACGGCAAGGTATACCGGCAGGGTGGGGATGAGTTCGCCGTCTTTTACCTGAAAGACGATATCGACGGCTTCCTTGCCAGACTCGACCAGACGAGGAACGATCTGAACAAAAGCAGGATGATCCCTCTCAGCTATGCGCTCGGCTACAGCAGACTGTTCGATGAGGACGGCATCAAGAGTGCCGACCGGATGATGTATCAGAATAAACGGGAAATGAAGAGTAAAAAGACGGTATAGCGGATTCTTTTTGCTTTTCGATGTCTTTTTTTTCCTATTTTTGCACAAAGCCTTTCCGGCTATTGTCCTTTCTAAGAGATCATGTTCGATGATCCCGTCCTCGTAGCTGCTTCCTGCGCAGTACAGGCTCATCTGGAAATTCTGGTTGTCGATCATGATATGGTGGAAGGAAAACTCACAGTAGGAAAATACCTGCAGATCCCTGGTTTCCTTTCCTTCGTTTTTGATCCGGACGTCCCACAGCTCCAGGTTGCTGCCGATCGGTACGCAGAGCGTCTGGCTCGCCTTGATGTCGCTGTAGTCACACTCATATACTGTATAGGAAAGTCCGTGACGGCAGGTGTACTTTGCCTCGTCCAGCGGTTTGGCTACCGGCTGCCAGGAGACGCTCCAGTAATCGCCTGTCTGCGCATCCCGCAGGTACACGTAATGTCCCGGTCTGTCCATCGGGACTGAGTTTCCACGGAATCTTGTGATCCGGTGATACTCCGGCGTTTTATAGAACATATAGCCGCCGGCCGTATGGTTGACTACTACGCAGGTATCCTCCACTCCCAGGTAATTCGTCCAGGATGTCGGCAGGTCTACCCTGTCTATCACATATTCTCTTTTTTCGTTGTCGAAATGTCCGTATTGCATCGCGTATCCTCCTTATTCTTTCTCTATCCCTTTGCGCTTTGCGCTGCTCTGATCGCTTATCTTGATTTGATTATAAAAAGTTTTCCGCAGGCTGAGTATTGTCAGGAATGTGAATATTTGACTTTTTTTGTCCGCTTCGCCCGGCTCTATTGTTTTTCCCTTTTAGACTTGTTATTCTCTAAATCAGAAAGACCGCGTGTCCTGTACACGCAGAAAAGGAGGCTTCTATGGTTATTAAAAACGGAAACGTATTTGTAAACGGAAAAGGTTTTGAGAATTGTACCATCGGAATAGAAAAAGACAGAATTGATACACTCAGTCCGCGCGACAGCGATCTGTCAGACTGCGCTGCGTCCGGGGAGGTCATCGACGCCTCCGGCTGCTATGTCATTCCCGGTCTTGTGGATCTTCATTTCCACGGCTGCGTCGGCTGCGACATCAGCGACCATAAATTAGAGGATATCGGGAAGATGGCTGCCTATGAGCTCCAGAACGGCGTCACCGCCATCTGTCCGGCTACCATGACTCTTCCCGAGTCAGAACTTGCTGCGGTACTCTCCACCGCCACAGAATATCTGCATGCCAGATCTGAAGGAGACATCTCCGGTGCCGATCTTGTCGGCATCAATCTGGAGGGACCGTTTGTGTCCCAGGCCAAAAGGGGCGCCCAGAATCCGGATTATATCTGTGATCCGGATCTCTCCTTTTTTCATCATTTAACGGCACTTGCTCCGGGGCTCGCCAAGCTGATAACCATTGCCCCGGAGCTCCCCGGTGCCACGGAATTTATCGCGGAGGCAAGCAAGACCATCCGCGTTTCCCTCGGCCACAGTACCGCCGACTATCAGACAGCTAAAGAAGCCTTTGAAAAGGGTGCAAGACACGTCACGCATCTGTTCAACGCCATGCCGCCCTTCGCCCACCGGGACACCGGCATCGTGGGCGCTGCCTTCGATGACAAGCGGGTGCGGGTTGAGCTCATCAGCGACGGCATCCATGTGTCGGCTCCCATGATCCGGGCAGCCTTCCAGCTTTACACCGACGACCGGATCGTGCTGATCAGCGACAGCATGCGCGCCGCCGGTATGCCGGACGGCTCCTACACGCTCGGCGGTCAGGGCGTCACCGTGCATGGAAAACTCGCCACGCTCAAGGACGGCACGATCGCAGGCTCTGTCACGAACCTGATGAACTGCCTGCGCTATGCCGTAAAAGAGGCTTCCATCCCACTTGCAAGCGCAGTCAAGGCGGCGACGATCAACCCGGCGCTGGAGCTTTCCATCGAAAAAGATTACGGTCAGATCACCCCCGGCGCGATGGCCGACCTGGTGATCCTCGACAAAGACCTCGAAATAAGATCGATCATTTTCAAAGGCGCAGTCTTATAAAGCTGCCGCCACTCTTTTCTTTTGTTACCACGATCTGCCTGTCGATCTTTTCCTTCAGCTCAGATACGTGGGAGATAATCCCTACAAGACGATTGCCTTCTGTCAGGCCTGCCAGTGCAAGGTAGGCCTGCTCCAGGGCGTCGCTGTCCAAGGTTCCAAATCCCTCATCCACAAACAGCGTATCGATCCAGATCCCGCCTGCGCTCGCCTGCACCTCATCCGACAGTCCAAGCGCCAGTGAGAGGGACGCCATGAACGTCTCGCCGCCCGAAAGCGTCTTGACGCTGCGCTCCGTCCCGTTGTAATGGTCGACCACGCCCAGCTCCAGCCCGCTCTGGCTCCGGTTGTTCTCCGCCTCTGCCTGCCGTTTGAGCTCGTACTGCGCCCCCGACATCTTCATAAGCCGCAGGTTGGCGCGGCTGATAATGCGGTCAAAGTACGTGGTCTGAATGTACGTTTCCAGCATGAGCTTGCCCTTTCCCGTCAGCTTGCCGTTCGCGGTGTCGGCAAGGGCTTTCACCCACTGCAGGCGCTTCTCGTCCTTCGTCAGCTCCGCTTCCTTCCTGCGGATATTCTCTGCCACGCCGGTGTTCACGGAAAGTCTGGTATGCACCTCCCGCTGCCTTCCCGTAAGCTGCTCCTGTCTCTCCCGCGCCTGTTCTTCCTCCTGCCGGAGCTGTTCGGTGTCCTCCGGCTCCGTCTGGGAAAGCGCTCCTTCCAGGCTCTCCCTCTTTCCGCGCAGGTTCTGGATCTTCTGTCTCTGCTCTTCCAGCGCTTTCTGCGCGTTCACAAACCGCTCCTGCATCGCCTGCTCTTTCCGGCCGACCTCCTCCAGCGCGCTCTGTGCCTGCGACCGGCTGTGGTATCTCAGTCTGGCGCTCTGCTCCCCATACCGGGCGCTCTGCGCCTCCAGCTTCGCCTCTGTCGCCGAAAGCGTCTCCTTTTTCTTCGCCAGCGCCTCTGTCAGCTCCCGGTTGGCGCTCTCCGCCTCCGGCAGCTTTTTCTCCAGCTCTTCCCGGCGCCGCTGCCGTCTCTGCCACTCCTGCAGGCTCTCTTGCAGTTTTTCCTTTTCTTCCGTTTCCCGTACAACAATTTGTTGTACAGCTTTTGTCAGCTCCTCCGGCTCTGTCCCCGCAAGCTCCGGGTATTTTTCTGCCCGTCCCGCAAGCGCTGTCTCTGCCGCCTGCACCCGTCCACGCAGGATTCCCGCCTGCAGACTGCTCGCCTCCGCCTGCTTTTCTGCCTTCGCCGCCGCTTCCTTCGCCGCTTTCCGCTCCTGCTCTGTCGGCGCGTGTTCTGTAAGCTGTGCCGGATGCGGATGCGCAGTCGAACCGCAGACCGGACAGCACTCCCCGTCCCGCAGACCGGCCGCAAGAATTCCCGCCTGGTTGTCCCGGTAAGCCTGCTCAAGCCGGTCGGACTCCTCTTTTTTTGCCTGACAGGCCGCGCTGTCTCTCCGGTAGCTCTCCTGCGCAAGCTCCAGCTTTCGCCTGTCGCTTTGCAGCTCCTGCGCCTCCCTGCTGATCGCTCCGAGCTCTTCCAGCCGGTTCTCCTTCTTCCCGATCTCCGCGTGCAGCCGTTCGCTCTCTCCCGCGTCTGCCGTCAGCGTGGCGAGCTCTCTCTTCTGCTCTGCGACCGCAGTCTCTCTCTCTTCCAGCTTCTTCGCCTCTGCCCCGGCGGCAGTCTCCAGCTCCTTCTTCTGCTCCTGCAGCGTCCGCATTTCCTGCAAAATCAGATCCAGCCGCTCATAGTCCGGAAGCTCCCCACGGATCAGTGCGATCTCCTGCAAAAGCCCTTCCCGTTCTTTTAGCTGCTCCTGTGCCTTCAAAAGCTCCTCCTCCAGCTCTCTGGCATAAGGCTCTGCCTCGCCCAGCTCTCCGGTCACCTTCGAAAGCTCCTGTCTTGTCTTATCCTGTTCCTGTGCCTTGCCAAGCCTCGTATGGATCTTTTCCAGCTCCTTGCTGACGCAGCTCTGCTCCTTGTCAAGCGCTCCCCAGCTCTCCTCGTCCTCGCGGATCAGCTTTTCCAAAAGCTCCTGCGTATCTGTCAGGGGCAGTTCTCCCGCCCTTGCCCGCTCCGTCTCAGAAAACAGGCTGCTCTCCTTTTCGCAGCGAATCTCCGCAAGGTACTGCGCCAGACTCTTCCGGGCGTCCTCGCACCGGACAGATACCGCTTTTCGCTCCTCCTCCAGCTTTCCCTCCAGTAGATGATAACGGTTCGTCCGGAACAGATCCCGGAAGATCTGCTGCCGCTCCTTCGTATCTGCCAGCAGAAGTTTCCGGAAATCGCCCTGTGCCAGCATGGCGATCTGCGCGAACTGCTCCCGCGTCACCCCAAGGAGCGTAACGATGGCCTGATTGACCTCCTGGATCCTTGTCAGCACACGCCCGCCCGGCCCGGTAAACTCCGCGCCGGCCGTCTCCTTCGTCACACCCTCGCCGCGGCTTTTCGGGCGGAGGTATTCCGGGTTCCTGCGGATCTGGTATGTCTCGCCGCGATGCGCAAAGACAAGCTCCACGTAGGTCGGTGTCTGCGCCCCGGCATATTTCGAACGAAGCATGGAAACTTCGCGGCTCTCCCCGCTCGCATCTCCATAAAGCGCATAGCAGACCGCGTCGAAGATCGTCGTCTTGCCCGCCCCGGTATCTCCGGTGATCAGATACAGTCCGCTCTCTCCCAGCGCATCCATGTCTATTTCCGTCACGTCCGCATAAGGTCCAAACGCGGACATCGTAAGTTTCAGCGGTCTCATCGGTCTTTTCCTCCCTGTTCCCATATCCCGGCGATCAGCTCCTGCACCAGCGTATGCTGCTCCGCGCTCATCGGCTGGTTGTTCTGCAGCTCGTAGAATTCTTCAAAAAGCTCCAGCGGCGTTCTCCGCTCCACCTCTGCGTTTCCGGTCATCACGCGCTGCTCTCTCGTCCTCGCGTTGTCGTAGCGCAGAAGCATGAGATTCGGATAGATCAGCCGCAGCTTCGCCATCGCATCCGGCACATCCTCCTCGTCCGTCAGCGTAATCTGCACATAATCATCGAGCGCCGTCCCCTCATAGCTGCGTCGGTCTGTAATCTCGTCATAGCTCCCGCGCAGCTGCCGCAGGTCGCGTTTCGGGGTGAGCGGCACCGTCCGGATCGCCGTCTCCTTTTTTTCTTTATTTAGTATTATGTCAACCACTGTGACAGACTTGGTCTGGGACGCCTCCGAAAACGAATATTTCAGCGGCGTGCCGCAGTAGCGGATCGTTTCCCTTCCTGCCTTCTGCGGACCGTGGATGTGTCCGAGCGCCACATAGTCGAACGGTGCAAAGACCGACGCATCCACCTGATCCAGCCCGCCTACGCTGACCTCCTCCGAATCCGACCTTCTGGCCCCGGTCACAAACTGATGCGCCAGCAGCACATTGTACGCCTCCGGATCGATCTCCATATGGGCGATCGCTGCCCGCACCGCCTCCGTATAGTCGGCGATCTTCTCATCCGGGAACACCGCCCGCACGGTCGCCGGTTTGATAAATGGCAGCATATAGATACAGATCTGTTCTTTGCCCGATCGCAGGATGCAGGGCTGCACCGTCCCATCATAGACCGGCGCAAAATGGATGCCCGACCGGTCGATCAGTCCCGCCGCAAAGGACAGCTTGACCGCCGAATCGTGGTTGCCGCTGATGATGTATACCTGCAGCTTTCTCTCTGCCAGTTTCATAAGAAAACCGTCCAGAAGCCGCACCGCTTCCTCCCCCGGCGCCGTCTTGTCGTAGATATCACCCGCCAGCAGCACGCCGTCCGGCTTCTCCCGGTCTATGATCTCCAGGATCTGTTCCAAAATATACCTCTGATCCTCCAGCATGGAAAACTCGTTGACGCGCTTTCCCAGATGCAGGTCCGATAGATGTATCAGTCGCATAGCAATCTCTCCCTGTTCCAGAATAAAAATCTCTCTTTCAGCAGCCTTTTCAAGGCCCTTCCTCTGCATTATACTATATCTGAAAACACGCAGAAAGAAAAACGTGAGGTATTTCCATGAATGAAATCAGATATCCGGACAGGATCCGTTCCTACTTTCAGGCCGAAAAGCACAGTCTGATCCTGATCACCCTCTCCGGTCTTGTATACAACATCGGTCTGCTCGCAGGCCCTCTCTTCGAAGGAAAGCTGGCTCAATGCCTACTCGACATTTTTCAGGGCAAAAAGACTTTCTCCGCCATGCTGCAGCTCTCGCTCCTGTATGTGCTCACCATCGCCGTGGTGCAGGGCTCCCGCTACCTCAAGCGACTGTATGTGCGGCGCTTTGCCAACAATATCAACCGCAGGATGAAACAGATCCTTTACAGCAAGCTGGTCCATAAGACCAAGGCCGAACTGGAGCAGGAAAAAGTCGGTTCGTTCCTGACCAAAGCGCTCTCCGATGTGGACGCCTGCGTCGAAGGTATGCGCAAATTTACAACGGAGGTGTTCGATACCGGCGTCGCCCTGCTCGGCTACGCCGCCCTGCTGTTCTGGTACGACTGGCGGCTCGCCCTGCTCTCGCTGCTCTTTCCGCCGCTATCCTATGTGCTGGCAGAGAAGATGAAAAAGACCGTCCAGCGCACAGGCGCCGCCTTCAAGGAAAGCTCTTCCCGTCTGAGCGACGCGACGCTCGACCGGGTATCTGGCGCTGTCAGCTACCGTGTCTTTGGCTGTGAAGAGCAGCGCAATGCAGACTACGAAGAGCATCTGACCGACTATGAACAGAAAGCGGTGCGCGCCAATATCTGGGTATCGGCGCTTCCCCCTCTCTACCGGGTGCTCTCGATGACCAGCGTGCTCCTGATCCTGTATTTCGGGGTTCGCAATGTCAGAGGCACCGGCTTCCAGGTATGGGACATTGCCGCTTTCACCACCTTTTTATCCTGCTTTACCAAGCTGTCCCAGAAATCCTCGTCGGCTGCCAAGCTCTTTAACTCGATCCAGAAAGCGCAGGTTTCCTGGGCGCGGATCCAGCCCATCCTTGCGGAATCATCCGAGGATGCAGCCGGCAAAAACGACGCTTTCTCCGGCGTTTCCATCTCTCAGCCTGCCGCTGCACTGACGATTCGCGGTCTGGGTATGTCGACCGCCGAAGGAGCCTGTATTTTCCGGGATCTGTCCTTTGAGGCGTCCCCCGGTCAGATCATCGGGATCACCGGTCCGGTCGCCTGCGGCAAATCCACGCTCGGCAGAGCCTTTCTGTGCGAGCAGCCCTACCTCGGCTCTATCCTCTGGAACGGACAGGAGCTTTCCGGTATGTCGCCGGAGTTGCAAAGGCATATTGTCGGCTACCTCGGCCATGACCCGGAGCTTATGAGCGACACGATCGCAGACAATATCCTGCTCGGCTCACCGCAGGATCCCGCTCCCTATCTCCATGCCGTCTGTCTCGACAAGGATCTCTCCCAGATGGAAGACGGCAGCGACACCAGGATCGGCAGCGGCGGCGTCCTGCTCTCCGGTGGGCAGCAGCAGCGCGTTGCATTGGCGCGAACCCTCGCCCACCATAAGCCTCTCTACATCCTGGACGATCCCTTTTCCGCACTCGACCGGAATACCGAGCTCGAAGCCTTCCGCAACCTGCGCCGCATGACATCAGACAGTATCGTGCTGCTGATCTCACACCGCCTCTACCTGTTCCCGGAGCTCGATCAGGTGATCTGGATGGAGAACGGCCACGCCATCCCGTCCACACACCAGGCACTGCTGGCAGAAGTTCCGCAGTACGCGGCGCTTTACCACACACAGACAGACGCACAATGAGCCCTGCCAGGAAACCTACCAGAAACGGAGTATTGCCATGAAACCGAAAAACCATGTATCCCATATCATCTTCCATACGCTTCGATCGCAGCGCCTTCTGACCGCCGGCGTCCTGCTGACCGTCACAGGTGCTATCCTGACTGCGCTTTTGCCGCCGTTAGTCCTGGAAAAGATCATCAACCTTCTGACCGCCGGAAAGGAAGTTTCCTTCTCCCTGCCGCTTCTCTATTTCGGTTTCCTTCTGCTGACCGGACTTCTGGAATCCGGGCGGGAAAGCCTCCTGACGGTCATCGGACAGAAAATGACGCATGCTCTCCGGAGCGCCATGTGCAAAAAGCTCTCCGCACTGGACGCCGACACCTTCGTCAAACAGGAACCCGGCGTCGTTGTCTCCCGCTTTGTCGGCGACGTAGACACGATCGAGGATCTCTTTACCTCCGGGATCGTCAGCATGGCAGCCGACCTCTGCAAGATCATCAGCATTTTTGTGGTAGTCTTTATCAAGAACCGCGGACTTGCCCTGCTGCTCCTGTTCCTGCTGCCGCTTGTGTACGCCTTTACCCGGCACGTCCAGAAACGGATGCTGAAGGCACAGCTGGAGAACCGCCGGGCTGTCGGCAAGGTCACAAACCATGTACCGGAGACCATCCGCTGTATCCGCACGATCCACACGCTCGGCAAGGAACGCTATATGGAACAGAAATACGATTCCTATATCGACGAGAGCTATCAGGCCATGGAAAGGACGAATTTCTATGATTCCATCTACTCTCCTGTGATCCAGATCCTGAACGCCCTTGTGATCGCGATCGTTCTGACACTCTCCGCCACAGGAAGCCTGACGATCCAGAGCTTCTTCGGGATGTCAGTCGGAACCTCTGTCGCCGTCATCTCCTATATTTCACAGGTGTTCTCCCCGCTGGAAAGCATCGGTATGGAGATCCAGACCATCCAGTCTGCCATTGCCGGGGTACACCGGATCCACGAATTTCTCGATCAGCCGGACCGTCTCCCCGTCGATCCCTCGATCCGCCGGGAAATGCTGCTTCCCCAGCCCGGACTTGACTGTGTTTCGCTGCAGCACGTCCACTTTTCCTACGAGGAAGGGCATGAAATCCTGCACGATCTGACCTGTCAGGTCCAGATCGGCGAACAGGTCACGCTGATCGGCCGCACCGGCGCCGGCAAAAGCACGCTCTTTAAGCTGCTGCTCGGACTCTACCGCCCGCAAAACGGGCGTGTCCTGATCTACGGGCAGGATGCGTCCCTCATCCCGGACTGCCTAAAGCGCCATATCTTCGGCTATGTCGAACAGAGCTTCCGCATGGTTCCCGGAACCATTGCCGACCAGATCACCCTGTTTGACCGCTCCATCTCCAGACAGCATGTGATCGACGCAGCCCGCACGGTCGGGCTGGATGATACGATCCAGAAACTCGCCGGCGGCTACGACACCGTATGCAATGCCTCGCTCTTTTCCCAGGGACAATGGCAGCTTCTGTCGATCGCACGCGCGATCGCCGCACAGCCGCAGATCCTGCTGCTCGATGAGATCACGGCAAATCTGGACGCGACGACGGAACAGCTGGTTCTGACCGCCCTCAAGAAAGCCTCTGCCAACCGTACCGTTCTCTCGATCTCCCACCGGCTGTACGAGCAGACCGGCGGACGCACGATCTCGCTTTCCTGAGTGCATTTTCCACCACATACAGGCATTTCTTATCACACAGCAAAGCAGGGCGCACACCTGAATGTACGCCCTGCCGGTATTCTGTCATTTTCTGACTTTTCTTATTTCTTTTGCAATGCCATTCTTTTTCTGGCATACCAGATCACCACGCCGATATAAACTACCGCTGCGATCACACCGATGACATACGCCGCCGTCCATGGGATATTGAATCCGATCTTGGCGTTCGCGATGTATGTAACCGTGACAAACGCATACCAGCCGCCCGGTATCAGAGGCATCCACGCAAACTTTGCCTTTCCGTTTTCAAACATCCAGACAGAGATCGCAAGAAAGGCAAACATCCCCAGCGCCATTCCCTCCAGCATATAGTTTTCTTCCTTCTCCTCCTTCTTGCGGTTTGCACAGATCAAGGCGATGCACACTCCCATAATGACAAACGGCAGTGCGCTCTTCACAAAATCCATAACCATGCTCTTCTTCCTCCTGTCCTTTCTATCATAAGGCGAAGCATCCGATGTCCGGCATCTCTGCTCCGCCATCAACCTCGTTACCCGTTCATCCTAGCACCCCCGTTCTGCATCGTCTATCAGATTCCTATGAGTTGCACTTTTCGGGGGATGAGATGCTTTTCACAAAGAATAACGTGTTTTCTGCATGGAAAGTTTGACGAAATAGTGTCTATGCGTTACGATATACATAATAAAAAGCCTCTTCACAACGCGTTGTTCAAAAATGGAGTTTAGTGTGCGCAAAGAACGTGTGCAGAAATGGGAATTAAAATGCAAAAGATAAAAAATTTTCTTCAACAAGAAACGGTTTTATGCATTGCCGCTGTCCTTGCAGCTATATCCACATTCTTTGTCAAACCAGATAGGCAATATTTGTCCTACATTGACTTTCGAACGCTAGCCATATTGTTCTGTCTTATGACAATCATTGCCGCCTTCAAGCAGATAGGAATCTTTGACAAGCTGGCAACCACTTTGCTGAAAAAAGTTCACACCACAAGCGGCGCAGTCTTTGTCCTGGTACTTCTTTGCTTTACGCTCTCTATGTTCATTACCAATGATGTTGCGCTGATCACCTTTGTTCCGCTTTCCATACTTGTAATCCAGAGAATCCGCTTTTCAACCTCTGCTGACAGAAATCATTGTCTGATCACCTGTGCCGTTATGCAGACAATCGCTGCCAATCTGGGCAGTATGCTGACTCCGATCGGGAACCCGCAAAATCTCTTTTTATATGGAAAGGCAAATGAGACTGGCACTCTTACATTATTTCAATTCATGGGTTTAATGCTGCCCTATTGCCTGCTTTCTCTGATACTGCTGATCCTTTGGATTCTTCTTTTTCGATCGCGCTCAGAAAATATGGTCAGGGTCTGTACGTTGTCTGTGGATCTTCAGCAAGAATCACCGTCAGAAAAAGGGCATTCCTCAAATACAAAGGAATTTTTTGTCACTTATCTGTTCCTTTTTATACTCAGCCTGTTGGCAGTTGCCCATAAAATATCTTTTATGATTCCATTGATACTGGTACTGCTGTACTCTCTCCTTCGGAACCATAAAGTTATGAAGGATGTTGACTATTCTCTGCTTGCTACTTTTTTAGCACTTTTTGTCTTTATCGGAAACCTCGGGCGCATTCCTCTGTTTGAAACTGCCCTTTGCCAGATACTGGAAGGACGCGAACTGTTGACCGCCGTTCTGGCAAGCCAGGTGATGAGCAACGTGCCTGCTGCTGTTCTGCTCAGCCGGTTCACTGAGAACACCAATGCGCTTATTATAGGCACAAACCTTGGCGGTCTGGGTACCCTGATCGCTTCCATGGCCAGTCTGATCAGTTTTAAATACATTGCGCGCGAGGACTCTGCTTTACGCGGAAAATATATTGTTTCCTTTACTGCTGCCAACGTTATATTCCTCGCGGCATTACTTTTGCTGTCCATTCTGTTGGCATGACAGGTGAATTTTTATCCATCTATTTGTTTCAGAGCAAAACAAATAGTTTTCAGTGGCAGAAGAGGTCTCATTCCTCTTTGTCCCTTCACAACAAATTGCTCAGAAAGGGAGATTCGTATGAATAAAGATATCGGCTTACAGGGAAATGAAAAGATTGAAGGTGCCATCGCTGCTCTTCAGAAAGAGCCGACCGAAAAACTTCTGGCACATACTTTGACCGTCCTTCGCGGACGTATACAGGAAAACGGTCAGGTAATCCTGGCTGTCGAGCCGTCTCCCGACGGAAGCAAGCTCGGAATACAGACCGTGACTGCTCCCGATGGAAAACCCTTCTGGGCTGCCTTCACCAGCTTTGAAGAAGAGCTGAAAGGCAGCAATGGTGTTATGTCAACCTTTTTAACGGATCTCGGGAAACTTCTGGAAACGGCACAGCAGACAAAAGAGATCGAAGGGGTTATCTTAAACCCCTGGAACCGGACGCTGATGCTGGACAAAGCGCTGATCCAGATCCTTCTGTCCGCTGTACAGACAAACTCTTAATCGGTCTCGCCGCCCAGCACGACCGTCAGATATCCATGGTCTACCGCTTTGAGGAACGTCTGGAAGATATCTTCCGTCTTAACGCGGAGGCTGGATGTATTGACGCAGGGGTGACAGCCGAAATACTCTGCCTTGAGCACATCCTCGTCCACCAGAAGCTGCACCTGATTCTCCTTGTCATTCATCAGCCCCAGAACGCTCACCGATCCCGGTGTAATGTCCAGATATTCCTCCATCTTTTCTGCCGGTGCGAACGACAGTCTCGCGCTGTTGATCTGTTTTGATATTTCTTTTGTCTTGAACTTCTTATCCTCACGGATCATCAACAGATAAAATTTCGTCTGCTGCGAATTGCAAAGAAACAGGTTTTTGCAGATGACAGCCGGCGCCAGGATCTCGTCGATCTCCCGGCACGCTTCCATCGTCTCTGCCGCCTCATGGTCTACTCTCTCATAAGGGATCTGCAATTTATCCAGCAGATCGTAAACTCGGATCTCCTTTGGCAGGCGATCTCCATCACTCTCCGGTCTTCCCTGATACAGTTTCATTTTCTCCATCTCCTAATCATTCTACGGAGCTTTCGGATATGTACACGCTTTCAGTTCCCGGACTTTGCCTCCTTTTCGGCCTGTCCTCTTCTGCGTCCGCCGGAAATCCCACATACGCACCATCTCAGCACCGGGATACGGCTCACGACCTCATACAGGACAAAGGCGCCGCCGAATGCCGCCACAGCAACACACAGATACTTGCAAAAGACCGGCATCTGCACCGGGTAAAGATAACAGGAAACCATCGCGAGCGGCAGATAATGAAACAGATACAATCCCCATGACTTCTGCGTCATCCACACCGAGAAATTGTTTTCTCTGTCGCCCCACCTCTTCATAACGGCAAGGGCAGCAAGCGTCGCTATCCAGGCATATCCGTTGCAGAGCGGCGTATCCAGCACCTCATGCCCCGCATAGTTCTGCCCGTAATAAGAAGCCGTAAACCAGACCGCAAGCGCAGCCGCAGCCACCAGAAGCGGCAGCCACCACTTTTCCAGCCGGTCCATCACCTCATCCTGCGACAGGATCAGGTAGCCCAGCAAAAATCCTACTCCGTATATTCCAAATCGATAAACCAGGACAAGCGGCGTATTCAGGATCAAAGAAGCACCCCAGATGACCGGCGTAAGCAGGATCAGCACCAGCACCGGCGTCCTTTTACACAGACCATACAGCCTGTCCTTCTCGATCTTCCGAAAACCAACCAGCAGCACCGAAAAAAGCCAGAGCATCTGGATATACCAAAGAGGGCCTATCCCGCTGACTGCCATGATGAGATACCGTATCGGCGCAGGCACCGCTCCCATGCTTTCCATCGCACCGCCTATCCTCATATTATAATATCCCAAAATCCACCAAAACACAAACAAACCGATCGTAGACGGGACTAACAGCTTCACCGTCCTCGCTTTCACAAATTCTCTGTGCGAGTGTCTGTCCAGATACAGCCTCGCGCTCATACCGGATACCACAAACAGAAGAAGCATAAACCACGGATAGAGGACGTACAAAAGGACATCCTGATACTGCGTCTGCGCAAGCGGTCCTATGCCACCCAGCACTCCACAGCTGTTAAACATATAAACAACGTGATACAGCACGACCAACACGACCGTTATCCATCTGATATTATCCATATATTTTTTTCTCATAAGCCGTCTTCCAACCTTTTCTCCCCGCAGGCTCAATAAACAAGACCGCGGAAAAATTTTTCCTATGACTGTCTGAAGCTGCTCCGTCCCTCGTCCGTCTGCAACCGCCAAAATTATTGTAATATATGGACATCCCTGTATCTACCAACCATTGTTGACAAAAAATCTTCCTTTTTGTTAATTTTCGTTGCTCCGGCGTATCCGCCCGCAGACGCGCACTAGAGATCCAGCCGGAGCTGTCTGTCGATCCAGCTCTTCTGCTGCGCCTCGTGGATCACATCTTCCGGCATACTGCCGCCCAGCAAAAAAGGAGAGGACGGATCATGCCTTTTCCTGTTCGCCATGACCAGCGCCTCGTCCGTGTTGGCATAACAATACCGGCAAAGATGCCCGCAGGTATCATAGGCGCCGATATCCACCCCCAACAGACAGGCGCACTCGCCGTTTCGCTGGTTTTCCTTTCTTTGGGGCACCTCCAGCTTTTCATGCAGCGCCGTCTCGTAGGTGCTGACCGTCATGCAGCCCGAACAGTCCGCTCCATACGCTGCCAGCTCCGTTCCCTCCGCGCAGGGTTTTATCGTCATTTTATGCTGCGCCGCGATCTGGATAAATGCCTTGCCGATCTCCATCCGCACATTTCTTGGAACCTCCCGCGCCTCCGGGAAGTTTCTGGAAACCTTCCGGTAAATATCGATAAAGCTGATCACACAGGTTTTTGTATACCCTTCCAAAGCTGCCGCCATCTGCCGGAATTGCTCTATGTGCCATTCTGCCGTGTGTACCGCATCTATCAGGATCGGATCGTACCGCCATCCCACACAGTCCACGCCGACAGTCTTCGACAGCCGCCTGAAGCTGTCGATCACTTCCGCTTTGTCCGGGACATTTGGCTCGATATCTTTTCCGTAAGGGGTGATCGTCACAAACCAATACTGCCCGTAAGGCTTCAGCACCTCCATATGCGGAAGCATAGGCGCTGGATTCTTGGTGCAGAAGGCGATCAGATCGACCACCTCCGGCGACAGCAGGTATCTGGTCACCTGGACCGGATTGTACGGATTGCGGACAAGCACATATCCCTCTTTTATTCTGTTGACCAGCCACTGCGCGTAAAAAGCCGGTATGTCCGTTCTCATCCCCGTCTGGATAATCAAAGGCTGCTCTCCCTTTCTGTCTGTTTTCATTTTCATTATCGCCTTCCCGTGTCGCAAAGTCCACAATTTTTTCGGGCGACGTTGAACTCCTATCCGCGGCCTTTTCACTTCCTGCACGCGTCGGTGATCCTGCACACCGCGCCGCCTCCGACCACGTGCACGATCTTTGCCTTCGCTGCATCGCCGATCTTATCATACAGTCTTCCCGCGCTCATTGATTCCCCTTTTACAGTAAACGGACTGTTTGCCACATATCCGACTTTCCCAAGTCCCTTGACCTTTACCTGGATTGCTTCCTTGTCATATTCATTATCCGGCTCTTTTTCCAGCCTTATTTTCATTCCCTTTTCCATAAAGCTGTTCCCCAGATAATGGTTGCATCCTGTTATTGTGAAATACATTTCTTCCATCCTTTTCACCCATCCTTTCCGCCCGCGTCCTGCATTGTTTCCTATCTTTGCAGGCTCGCAATAAAATAAGAACCAAAAAGAGTTTATCTCTTATCTGATTCTTATTATAAGGATCAAGGTGTCCCATAAACACACCTCGCACACCGAATCTCTGTTCTTTTTATTGCGCGGAGGACTCTCCGGCTCATTCGCCGCATAACGCCGTTTACTTCGCTGTCGTTTCCCCTGTATATGCGTTCACGGAATACCACCCTCTGGTCCTCAGCGCATAAACATCTTTTCCATCATAAAATACCATGTAATTTCCAAAAATGTATTCATCCGCTTCCTGATGATCGAAGAAAACGATGCTTTCGCAGGGTCTTTGCTCTTCGTCACTGTTGAATTCCATTTCGCCGCGATAGACAATAACCGTCAATTTGCCGTCCTCATCATAACTGATTTCGTTTAATTCTGCCGTCGAGAAAAAAGCATCCTTCAGGTATTGCCACGCAGTTTCTACGCTAATCTGTTCTCCATGGGATTGATCTTCCCCGTTTTGCTGATAGACCGTAAGCACGCCGTAGTATGTTCCGACCGTCCCGCTGTCGGTTGTGTACTTGCCCACATCCTCGATTCCATATCGCAGAAGAAAATAATCCATATCGTGAAGTATCTTATATATTTCGTTGGCGTAAGTCATCTCATGCGTTTCCTGCGCCATCCGGGTCAGATCGATCAACTGCTGCAAATCCGCAATCAGCTCCTCGTTGCGAACCGTCGCCTGCATATCTGTGATCAGATCTATAAAACTGCCGGCGTCAAACCGGTTGTACACGATTCCCGGCTCGGTGTATGTTTCATAAAATTCCTCATTTCTGCGCACGCACTTTGCGCATACCGAGTTTGTGTCAAGTGCGCGCAGACACAAATCTCGTGTGTGAAAAATCTTTCGTATATGGATTTTTCACACTATTCCTCTTCAGTGATATTTTCCTGCTTCATGATAAAATCCATGGACTGTATTTCCTGCTTATACCACCAGCCGAGCTGGATCTCACCTTTCTGATCAAAATATAGCCAATAAGGGCTGTCCTTATCGGAAAGTTTTCCAAACAGGTTGTCATTCAGGTACGCGGATTCCATTTGAAGGTTTGCAACCTTAATGTTCTCCGTCAGCCTTTCTATTTCCTCTTCCAACATCCCCTCCAGCGCCTTTTCACGCATAGAAAGAACCTCTTCTCTGGTCGGTCTATACGCTTCCTCTGTCGCCGTTTTGATTGCTTCCGCCGTATCCCGGTCATCTGTGGTTGTGTCTGAGGGTTCCTCCTCCGGTTCCACGACTGCCGGCTCTTGTGCAGGCGGCTCCTCCGATTTCTTCGGAGCTGTGTCTATGAAAGCGCAGCCTGCCACCACAACGCAAAGGATAAGGGCGGTGCATGCTATCCAAAGCGTTGGTTTTCTGTCGTTTCGTCTTTTTCTTTCCTGTCCTTTTGCCTCGGTGTCTCCGGATGCGGGCTGGTGGACCTGGGTTTGCTTATTGGAAGGTTTGGTGAATAAACGGTGCATGTGAAGCTCCATTTGTGATTTTTTGTATAATTCTATTTACAGATAAAATACTGTACTTTTTTGATGTTTTCCAGGAAAAGATCGTAAAATGTTGCCTGAACATATTGTCCATTTATTTTCCATTCGCTTATGATCGGAGTAATATCAAAAATTTTCTGCCAGGATTTTTCAATATGTGACTGACGATCCTCTGGCAAAAGAGAAGCTAACCAGGCCTGCTCCCTTTCCCACTCTTCGTCATTTTGGGAATTACCTATATACCAGTTATTAAGCACATAATGCCACGCATCCAAATCGCTGAGAAGTACCTTGTTATCAGGAATTTCAATTTCCATACACACTGCCTTGGTTCCTCTTTTATTATAGCCACCCTGACGTAAATCAGGTTTGCGCCTTTTACCAGCATAGGTATGCCATGCCCACACCATACCGTCATCACAGAAAGATTTTGATATTCCCCGATCAGCCATCTCTTTTTCAAGCCATCTGTATTCCCTCGCAAAATCCTTCGCATTAGCTGATTTCTCAATATCAAAAATATACTTGCCATCAGCCTTTATCTGCTCGTATACTTCAACGGGCTGGATTGTCCACAGTTTCATAGTTTCCTCTCTTTTTATATGGAATACCGATATTGAAAATACACATTTAATTCCAAAAAAGTTACCGCTTTCCAATTTTCGTGCCCATAGTCCGACTGCAGCTCTCCATTACCGTAATCTTTGACTGGCTTTTCAGCCTAATGAAATCAGGTCAAAGGAAATTTTTATTATATCGCTTATTCTACGATTATACATCAAATCTGTAAAGGTGCATATGGACGTTGGTTTAATATGACGATAACAGCTCGACGAAAACAATCATCTTAATCTTTTTCAATACCTGCAACTAATCGGTAAAAAAATTCATTTAATTGACTCCAATCCTTCTTTACCGGCTCTTCCTCATCCGCAGCCTTTTTTATTGCTTCTAAATCTGTCTCGATGAAATCATCCAGCACCTTAATTTTGGGAGCCATGCCCATCTCTGGCATCCTTTGCTTTAATTCCAATAATTCTTCTATGACACCTCGCAATCTGATCGGCAGCTCCGCATCAAGTAACTCCGAAAATAGCATTGGTGGCTGAGTTTTTTTATCAATTACCCACTTTGCTGCTAACAAAGGCCTTATGACATAAAAGTATTTCTTAATTCGAACCTCATCTCCTTGGAGATAAGTCTGATAGTTGACACTGGCCATATGCCAATAATGATATAAACTTTTCTTTCTCGAATAGTAATCAGTCCGAATTCTTTTCATTTCTTCAAACGCATCTGAACTTCGATATATAATGGGCGATGCACACCATTCAAAGATAGACGGGTTCGAATCATGTATTAGCTGTAAAGCCTTCTTAAAATCCCAACCACTGATATCAAATACGTCGTCTAACTGCCATTCCATTACATCCTTTATTTTATCAAGTCGCAGATAATCCTGCGGTCTTCTGACATAGACAAATCTTACATCATAATCACTGTCTGGCGAAGCAAATCCCCAGGCTCTGCTGCCAGATTCAACAGCCATTATGATTTTTACATCTTCTTTTTCTTCGATTTCCCTTAATTTATCACAAATCTTTTTTTCCATCTTAAAGCCCTCTTTCCATAGCTATCACTAACCATTGTTCTAAGATTTTCTATATAATTATTATCAAGAGCCTTAGCTATACAACAACATTTGCACAGTTGCGAATACCAATTTTTTCGTCATCAAGGTCAAAGGCAATCAATGATTTTTCTCTATTCTGTTAATAAATCTGCCTTCTTATCTGTGATAGGTTTTTGATTTCGTGCTCATCTCTACTATCATTCCTCCATTTCTGATTGTCTATCATGTTTTTATTCATTTCGATAACCTCATTCTAACAAATTAGAAGTCCTATAAAACGGACTTCCATGCATAAATTCTGATATTTCTACTTAATTATGAGATTTCTGGTATCTGGCAACTCAGGCAACTTGGACAATAATACAATTCACAAACCAGAATAAAAATGATATTCGTCTTTGACACCCAATAGCTGACTCCATCTTGCCGAGATCAATTTTGCATAATAGATACCTGGCAAACCATAACTTCCAAGCGCATAGGCATCATTCAACTCCACCAATAACGTTCTGCCTTCCCTCGTGACACAGATATCCATGCTGCAGCCCATCGGTCTTTCATGCCAGCAGACAAAAGCCTTTAGCATTTCGTCTACTCTTCCTGGATCATAGTGATACCTATAACTCTTTTTCGAATTGTCCATCAATGAATCATATGGTCTTACATCAATAAGTTCATCATAAATAATAAAGCATCTCCACTCTGCGCAGATATTAAGCGGCTCACTTACAAGCACCTCATAATCTTCACTATGATTCCCACAGCCAATTAAGTCACCTAAACTACTGATAATCTTACCCGTAAACGCCTTACTTCTGGTAGGTTTAACAAAGTACCCAGCCGACCACTTTTCTTCATTTCCAGATATACTGTTTATTGTATCCTTCCAAACCTTCCTGCCCAGAAATGTTGAAAGGGGCTCCGGATAATCTGGAACATGAGGAACAACATCAAACTTATTAAAAATCCGATTACACTGATCAATGTAATCAAGAACAATATCTTCTCTTTGAACTTCATCATAAATATCGTTAATTGAATGATAGGTCAAAATTTCTGCGCCCATTTCTCTGAAACCATACATCGCATTTGCAATATTATGACTATGGGGAATTTCCATTTTCATTCCATTATCATATTTTGTTTTTAAGTATACCTTTCCCATAAAATCACCTTCTATAAAATAATAACGTTCAGCGACGAATCCCCGGGTTCTGGCGCCTGCCCTGCACTAGTCGTGTTGAAACAAAGGCGCACCCTAATCCACCTTAAACCCGCAAACCCAAATGAGCAGGGTTGGGCTCAAACCTGCTTCATCCGGATCTACCTTTCGCCACCGTTCGCTTCGTGCAAATGTCTGCCGCATCCTTTGAGCCGTAGCCGGATATTCTGTCCGTTGAACTATCCGAGTATGTCAGAGCCAGACAGCAATGTATCTGGCTCTCTTTCTTTTTTCATGCGCTGATCTGCGCTCCGGTGTTATCATCTACAACAAGAATCTCATCAATGGTCACCCCCAGTACACTAGCCAGTACAACCATATTGTCGATTGCTGGCATTGCAGTACCATGCTGCCACTTGTAAATAGCCTGAGGTGTTGCAAATCTAAAGATATCCTGCAAATCTCTTACAGTCAGACCCGCAGCCTCTCTCAGTCTCGCAATATTTCTTCCTGTAGCCACCATATTGATGGTTGGCATAATAAACATTTCTTCCTCCATTTCTGCCTCTGCAGTACGGAGTCAATTCTTTGCAGCACCTTAATTTCCGATTAACGTATTATAAAGCGCTGTCAGATATTAACTGCCTGTGTGCAAGCACCCAGCAGCTATATCTGCCAGGCTTTGCACTACTCAGAAGCCTTAAAATTGAATATAGGTTTCATTACATCAATCACATCCACAGACTCTTTGATCACATCAATTATGTCATCAAGAGACTTGTATGCCATCGGTGCCTCGTCCAATGTATTTTCATTGATTGAAGTGGTATAAATACCCTTCATCGTTTCTCTGTATTCATCCATACTAAGGTTCTCTTTCGCCTTAGTTCTGGACATTACTCTTCCTGCTCCGTGTGGCGCAGAATAGTTCCATTCAGGATTCCCTTTTCCGACTGCGAGGACACTTCCATCTCTCATATTTATTGGAATCAGCACTTTTTCTCCACTATGGGCTGCTATTGCACCCTTTCTCAAAATCATTTCTTCTGTATCAATATAATTATGAATGGTGTGAAATGCCTCGCCTCCAGTCATCCCGGTTCTTTCCAAAATAAGCTCTGCCATCTTCTCTCTGCTTCGTCTTGCAAATGCCTGACAAATCTCTACATCATGAAGATAGTCTTCGAGATATTTTCCGGAAAGATAACATAAATCTTCCGGCAAACTTGTTTCTGATTCGTAAACCTGCCAGTGGAGCTGCCTTAACGCCTCCTGTATTTCATTCCTACGTCCCTGCTCCTTGTAGGTTCTGATAATCTCATCCCGTTTTTCGAGATAATCTCCATATCCACGATCCAGATTAACTGCCAGTCTCTGATAAAGCTCAGCGACCTGTTTTCCCAGATTTCGGGAACCTGAATGGATAACAAGATATTTGGTTCCATCATTGGCTTCATCTATTTCTATAAAGTGGTTACCCCCACCAAGGGTTCCAAGTGAACGCTCTAATCTTCTTGTATCCTTCAGATCTCTGTAGCACCTTAAAACAGTCAGATCGAATCTCTCCTGTCTGCCATCCCACACATTTATCCCAGATGGGATAAAATGTGCTGCCTCGTCTACCTTTTCAAAATCAATAGCAATCTTTCCAAGGTTGATCGTGTACATTCCACAGCCGATATCTACTCCCACCACGTTGGGAACAACCTTACCACAAATTGTCATTGTGGTTCCAATCGTACACCCTTTACCGGCGTGAACATCTGGCATGATCCGGATTTTTGAGCCCTTTGTCATTTCATAATCACACATACGTCTGACCTGCTCTATCGCTTCGTCCTCTACGACCTTTGCATAACAGATTGCTGTATTTACCTTTCCTTTAATCTCCAATGCTTTCATTTGCTTTTTCCTTTCTGAAAATACTATCGGACAAATGCTCCTCATGGGACTCGAACCCACAACCTTCCGGTTAAAAGCCGGTTACTCTGCCATTGAGTTAAAGAAGCAGAACAAATAAAATACCGCTCACCTCATCATTTAAGGTAAGCGGTACGTTAAAACATGTTTCTCTATGATGTATGTCTGCCTAATTCAGATTTCCCAAACCGACATCATCTTCCAAAACACAATTTTCTCGTTTATGCTTAGCCTTAAATGAACACACCGAATCAAAGCTATGCTCGTTATCTTTAACAAGCGCAGCTGCTTTACGTTCACTATGAAACTGATATAAACGATTCATTGCTGTCATGTCTTTATCCTTTCTGAGGAGCACGTTTTCTACTCCGCTTATCTGTTTTCTATATCGTACTATAACACGGTTATCTTAAGTTGTCATTATACCTGTGGTATAAAATCAGCTCCGTCGGCTACCGTTTTTCATGATCTGGTTCGTTGCTTTCTGTCCATCACCTGCTACATACCTGCAAAGCTGGGCGCGCCATAAAAACATTCTCTCCCACTGTGCTAATATCTCCATCTAACGCATACACTCCGCCAGATATATAATTCATCATTTCCCTCGCCCCGGAACTTTCCATTGAAGCCAGACTATAGATACACACAACGCCTGTCTTGTAATTGTCGATCACCAGCTTGCAATCTGCATAACTCTGGATAATTTTGAAAAACACCTGACCGTCTTTTTCAGACATCATATTCCTTTTCCTATGAATCAATTCTGGCCAGATCTTTTCAGTCGGCTTCACATCTTGCTCCGCTTCCTCTTCCTCATCTTCAACATCCACCAGACGCATTTGGGCTAGAAGCCAATCCATAATATTATTCTTCATCTTTCAGGTACTCTTTTATCGGTCGTAGAAATTCCGGTATTTTCACCATCTTTTCACTCCGACTCCACTCATCCGATCTCATGCATGATAATACACTAATGAAATCCATATTATCTTTGTTTCTATTGATAGAAACATATTACAAAATTTATATACAAAACCGGTCGCTTCTGAAGAGACATTTTATCTCGAAAGGGTTCCTTCGCCGTAGTCATTCAAAACAATATTTGCAAAATGAACATTATATTCGCAGTTTTCAATCAAGTACATGATGATCAGATCAAATCTCGAAGACGCTGACAATGTGTAACCAGCAGTAGCCAATAATTTTTTTGCCTCCTCAAGCTCCAGCTGTAACGCCATGCAAAAGGAAATCGCCGTCTTTCTACTTGGTACATAATCCTGGTCCGATCGAATCTTCGAAAAGAGCCTGCGGTCTATGTTGGCACGTTTATACACATCCGAATCCTTTAACCCCTTTTCATCAATTATCCGAATCAACATTTCTGAAAAGGATTTCTCTTTTTGGTCTAAAACCCTATCCAGTTCCTTTCTGTCTCTGCCCTTTCTTAATAATTCCGGGTTCATTGCAGGGTCGATTGGTACACTCGCAGCTAAATTCGCAGGAGCATGAGGTGCTTCTCTTTTGTTTTTTTCCAAACACGAAGATTTCTTCTCTTCGTTCCCTGACGACGGGGCACTTATACATTTGTCTTGCCCACCAAGATAATCTGAATCGAATTGTTCACCCGACTCATCATTAAGTTTCATGCAATTAAGAAACTTTTCCAGCACTCCATCTTTTTTCTTCTGCCCCGTGCTATATTCTCTGACGGGATCAGAAGTTTTATGCTCTGCTATAAGAAGATGTAAATCTATGTAAAAATCCAGTTCTTTACGTATTCTGTCTAAACGTTGTCGAAAAATATCATCTAATTTGCTCATTTGCTGCACCTCACTTCAGACGATGTTCTCCTTAAATTTCAAACATTTAAAGCCACTTTTAGCTTCTCATAAGACATATTTCCAACTGTCTTTTCATACTTCCTAGTATATTTCGTCATTATTTATTAGCCAAAACCAGTAATATTTCACTTTTGGCTAATAGATTATTTATTCAACAGCCAGTCCGCAATATCGACTATCTTAATGCCCTCATACTGGTACTCATCATGCCTTGTTCTGGCAATAACATACTTAGGATATGCATCCTTAATTTGCAGAAGCGGTGATACTTCTCTTTCAAAAGTCTTATCATCACTTATGTTGTCGGATACCTGTATATAGATTTTTTCGCTACGCTTAATTGCCACAAAGTCTATTTCCTTCTTATGTAATATTCCAACGTAGACCTCGTATCCTCTTCGCAGCAGCTCAATCGCCACAATGTTTTCAAGCATCCGACCGTAATCCATATTCTTTGTTCCAAGCTTTGCATAACGGAAAGTATGGTCACTCAGATAGTACTTATCATTACTTGACAAATATTTCTTCCCCTTAATGTCATACCTTCTGACTTTATAAAAAGCAAATGCATTACATAGGTATTGCATATAGGAACCAACTGTCGTGTGATGAATCTTTTCATGCATGCTTCCCAATGTATTTGTAATATTACGGGCAGAGGATAGATTTGATATATTATCCATAAGAAAATCCACAATTCTATCCATGAGCTGCACGTTTCGTATTTTGTATTTTTTTCTGATATCCCGCACAATCAGAGTATCAAATACATCTGCCACATAATCATACTTCGATTCCTGGTCTTTATAAAGATAAGAACCTGACATGCCACCCTCAAGCACGTACTTATCTAATGCTTCATAGCAATCTTTTAATCCAAAATACTCCATATATTCACTGAATGAAAATGGATATACTTTAATTTCAAAGGTACGTCCGGTAAATAATGTTGCCAAATCCGAACTTAACAGAAATGCATTGGAACCAGTGATATAAATATCATACTTCTCGCTTGCGTGAAGACCATTTACCGCTTTCTCAAAGTCCTTACACATCTGCACTTCATCAATAAATACAAAATTTTCCTTGCTTGCTACATAATGGTCATTTACATAATCGTACAATGCACGGTAGGTTAACAAATCATCATAATCTGGTAAGTTAAAGTTAATTTGAATAATGTTGCAATCCGGTATTTCTTTTTCCACATATGCTCTAAACGCTTCCAGTAACTTAGACTTTCCACTACGTCTTACACCGGATATGACTTTGATATCCGGTGTACCAAGTACATTGATCAACTTATCCAAATACTGTCGTCGTTCTATCAGTTTCATCTTCCTTAATCCTTTCGTATATATTATGTACTTATTATATCTTTTCTATTAGCCATAATCCACATTTTTTCATTTTTGGCTAATAAAAACATCTGCATCATAGCAAATGCCCTTGACTTTTTCGTCTTTTCTAACAATCTCCTATTTTTTACACGGATACTCGCCAATACTGTAACTCTCTCGAATTATCGAAATAGATACAACAGTTTCATTTCATACCGGGCAGCCGAAGAGCCTTTCTTTAAGCCGATGCTGCGTTTTGCT
>OIZL01000041.1_pt1 | contig 112352 bp, 198 predicted proteins | sample 1588541 | NCBI WGS metagenome assembly OIZL01 (sample SAMN03283285) | human gut metagenome | biome: human-associated habitat; material: feces | host: Homo sapiens | place: Peru | collected 2012 | reverse complement strand
CTTCACAAGCTTTATATCTAGCAACAAACAATTAATTTAGATGATTTAAATACTATTAATTAAAATGATTTTATTGGAGAAGAATAATGAATAATTTAAAAAATATAGAAAAGCATATGAAAGGCTATATGTTTGATAGTATTGTATATAGATATTAGTTAGCTAGATATAAAGCTTGTGAAGCAGAAGTAAATGATTTAATGTTAAAATATAATATTAGTCGACAAGAAGCTCATCATAAAGCAAAAGATTTATATGAAAGAGATGTAATGCGTTTTATTCAAATCCTTGATGAAGCAATCGGAGAACATGATTAATGATATTAACTAAAAAACAAGAAGAAGGATTACGGACCGCAGTAGAGCGTTATCGAGCCGGAGAATTATATACTTGTATAGGAGGTTACGCAGGAAGTGGCAAGAGCACCCTGATTAAATTTATCATTTCCGCATTAGAAGTTGACCCCGAAGAAGATGTATGTTATGTAGCCTTTACTGGTAAAGCGGCTACAGTTCTCCAATAGAAAGGATGTCCTAATGCTATTACTGCACATAAACTCCTTTATAAAGCTAGCCAAATGCCGAATGGTGGATATAAATTTGAACCTCGTCCTAGTATTAAATATCCAATAGTAGTAGTTGATGAAATCTCTATGCTCCCTAAAACAATGTGGAAATTACTACTTTCACATCATCCTTATGTAATCGCGGCTGGAGACCCGGGCTAGCTTCCACCCATTGATGAAGATGAAGATAATCATGTGCTTGACCATCCACATGTTTTTCTAGATGAAATAATGCGACAGGCACAAGATAGCGAAATTATTCGTTTATCAATGTGGATACGAAATGGCAATTCATTAGATACATATAGGGGCACTAATGACCAAGTATAGATTTATGCTAATAATCAAATTACAGCAGGGATGTATCAATGGGCGGATTAGGTAATTTGCGCACGAAATGATACTCGCACAATGATTAATAATGTAGTCCGCGCTTAGAAAGGTTATCCATCTAATCGTCCTGCTATTGGAGACAAAGTAATTGGTTTACATAATAACTGGGATATTGTATCTACTAATGGCGATGCACTAACAAATGGCACTATTGGTATCATTGATAATTATAAAGTGTAGACTGCCTATTTTCCTCGTTGGTTAATTTCTCAACCTATATAGTATATGTGGACTGATATCCATGTTGATGATATAAGTAATCAATTTACAAATCTTGGTATTGATTATAAGCAACTTCTAACTGGTTAGCAAACGCTAACTGGCCCGCAAATTTATCGTATGAAAAAAAATTCAGAACAAGCACGTTTAGACCCACCACTTGATTTTGCGTATGCTTATGCTATTACCTGCTGGAAAGCACAAGGTAGCGAATATGATAAAGTTTTAGGTTTTGAAGAAAGTTACCCATCCGATAAAGAAACCCATAAACGTTATCTCTACACACTTATTACTCGTGCCAAAGATAAATTGGTATTAATTAAAAAGTAATAAAATTGACAAAATACAGAAAATATGGTATAATTATAATATAAAGAAATTATAAAATAATGAAAGGAGAAATAAGTTGAGAAGTTATTTTGGCTTGCATAACCATACTCATTACTCAAATCTCCGTTTACTTGACGCTATTAATCGACCAAAAGCTCTAATTGATAAAGCTATTGAATTAGGGCTATCAGGTATTGCTATTACTGACCACGAATGTTTGTCAGCACATATGGAAGTTAATCAATATGCTAAAGAAATTCATGAAAAGCATCCTGATTTTAAAATTGCGCTTGGTAATGAAATTTATTTAACTAATACTAGAGATTTAGGTCAAAAATATTATCACTTTATTCTCATTGCCAAAGATGCGCTTGGCCATAAAGCTTTGCGCGAGTTAAGTTCTACGGCTTGGCAACATAGTTATATTGACCGTCGCATGGAAAGAGTTCCAACACTTAAATCAGAACTCGCGGAAATTATGCGAAAATATAAAGGCCACGTAATTGCTACAACCGCTTGTATTGGTGGTGAACTTGGCACTTCTATTCTTGCTATGAATGATGCGCTACTTGTTAATGATTAGACAACAGCAACTAATTATTCACTTAATATAACAAATTTCTTAAATTTTTGTATTGAAGTATTTGGTCAAGATAATTTTTATTTAGAGTGCGCACCTTCTGATGAAGCTGAACAAAAGATTGTTAATAAACAGATTTATAAAATATCTCAAACCACAGGATTAAAAATGGTGGTTGGCACAGATGCTCACTATTTAACAGCGGCTGACCGTCCAATCCACAAAGCTTATCTTAATTCTAAAGAAGGTGAGCGTGAGATTGATTCATTTTATAAATTTACTTATCTTATGTCTAGTGATGAAGTATTCTATTTAATGGAAGATTTTGCAGATGATTGGGATGTTAATAAATCTGGTCATGAAATTATAGATTGGATTCTTGATAATACACAAGAAATTCAAAATAAAATTACTGATTATTCTCTTGAACGTAAACAAATTATTCCAAAAGTAGAAGTAACAAACTACCCAAAATCATTGTCAGGATGGTTTGAAAGACAAGAAAAATATCCTATTTTATGTCATTTATTAATGAGTGATAATGACCAAGAAAGATATTGGGTAAATGAATGCTATATGTCTTTATTAGAAAAGATGTATGATAAAAGTATTCCTGAATCTAAGTTTGAAATATATTTAAACCGATTGGAAATTGAAGCTGATATTATAAAAGATATCGGAGATAAGCTTGATGATTGTCTATTTGCTTATTTTAATACTTTCAAGCATTATATTGACTTATTTTGGGAATGTGGTTCAATTGTTGGTCCAGGACGTGGTTCTGCGACTGGATTTTTATCTAATTATCTTTTGGGTATTACCCAGCTAGATCCAATCAGATGGAACCTCCCCTTTTGGCGTTTAACTTTAATTTTTATTAAGACGAGACGCCTCTTTCAGTAATGAATTAAAATAAATTTGGGTGAAACGTATTAACCAACGTGGTAATAATCTTATATATAGTAAGAGATTATTGCTAACGGTGAAAGCTAAGTTTTTAAATATGCTAATACCGTGCCAAGCTACATTGGGAAATGTAGAAGGTGTAGAGACTAAGATATACGGTCTAGAACAGACTATGAAATCTGTAAGGTGGAAGTGGTTACCATCTGAAGTGCCCAACGCCTTTAATAGTCTCCTAAAATTATAGGAGTTGATTTTATGGGTTATATATATGGTATTCAAAATCAAATAAATAAAAAATGGTATATAGGTTAGTCAATTTACTATCCAAAAGAAAGATGGAGATAGGAGATTGCTGGCTATCCACAACATAATATGGTAATTAGTAAAGCAATAAAGAAATATGGAGTTGAAAATTTCCAATTTTTTTTATTAGAAGAAATAGATAACAATTTATTAGATGAACGAGAAATTTTTTGGATAGCAGAAAAAGATAGTTATTATCACGGATATAATTCTACAAAAGGTGGAAAATCTCATATGGGATATAGAATACCTTATGAGATGGAAGAAATAGTAGAGTTTTACGTTAACCATCCAAAAATGTCTTGTAGAGATGTGGCAAAATATTTTAACATCTTTCACGAAACAGTAAGCGCAATATTAAAAGAGTATAACGTTCCTCTTCGTAATGGTAAAAATCCTATCACTTTAAAACGAGGAAATGAAGAATATACTTTTAATACATATAAAGACGCTGGATAGTTTTTAATTGATAATGGTTATGCTACACAAAAAATAGATTAGTTAAGAAAAAATATATTACCTAAAAAAGATAAAATAAATGATTTTGAGATTATTAGAGGATGAAGAGATAGTCCATACCATTAGAAATAATGGAATAATATGTCCTTAATAAAGAGAGAGCCGAACTGCCTGATATTGATATTGACCTAGCTCCAAGTAAGAGACCGAGCATTTTCGCAGCAATCCGTAAAGAGCGTGGACCTTTGGGATTAGTCCAAGTAGCCACATTCGGCACAGAAGGCACAAAGCAAGCTATTTTAACTGCTTGTCGTGGTTATCGTAGTGATGAATGTCCTGATGGTATTGAAGTTGATGAAGCGCAATATATGTCTTCATTAATTCCTCAAGAACGTGGATTCTTATGGCCTATTCATGATGTTATTTATGGTAATGAAGAAAAAGACCGTAAACCTGTTACTACCTTTATTAAAGAAGTTAAGCAATATAAAGGACTTCTTGAAATTATTGAATATATTGAAGGCATTATTAACAAGCGATCTTCACATGCATCAGGTGTTATTCTTTATGGTGATGACCCATATGAAACTGCATCATTTATGCGGACACCCAGCGGTGATTTAATTACTTGCTATGACCTTCATAAGGCGGAATCTGCGGGTGATACTAAATATGACTTCTTAGTAACAGAAGCTTCAGATAAAATTATCACTTGTTATCAGTTACTTAAAAAAGACAAACAAATTTCGCCTGTAGATTTAACTCTAAGAGAATTTTATAATAAATATTTACATCCAGAAGTAATAGATACAACTGACCAGCGAATTTGGGACCATCTGGCCGCGGGCGATGTATTAGATGTTTTCCAATTCTCTACTGGTGTAGGTTTAGCAATTGCGAAGCGTTTAAAGCCACAAGACCCTATGGAAATGACAGCGGCAAATGCTATGATGCGATTGATGTCTGAGAAAGGAAAAGAATCTCAACAAGATAGATATTATCGTATTCAGCATAGTGGAATTAAGGTATTTGATGACGAAATGCGAGCACAACATTTACCAGAAGATTTAATTACAAAAATGCACAAGCATTGTGATAAATATTATGGTTGTTGTCCTATTCAAGAACAAATGATGGAAATTCTTATGGATGTTGCCTCATTTACTCTTGGTGAAGCTAATTCAGCTCGTAAGATTGTTGCTAAAAAGCAAATGTCTAAAATCCCTCAATTAAAAGAACAAGTATTTAGTAAATTTGATAATGAAAATAATGCTGAGTATTTTTGGGAAGTTGCTATCGCTCCGCAGCTTGGATATGCCTTTTCATTAAATCACTCACTCCCTTACTCTTTTGTTGCTATTCAAATGATTTATTTAGTAATTCATTTTAATCCTATCTATTGGGATACCGCGTGTTTAATAGTTAATAGTGGTTCTCTTGAAGATAATCAAGAAGAAGAAATTGTTGACATTTATGCACCAGAGGGTGATGATTTAGCGAATGGTGTCACATTTGAAGATTTGCCTGATAGAAGTGGTAAGATTAGACGCGCATCAGCAACTGATTATGGGAAAATTGCTAAAGCTATTAGCGATATCCAAAAGGCAGGAATTGATGTTGGTTTGCCAGATATTAATAAATCAAAATTTGGATTTGCGCCAGATATTGAAAATAATAAAATTCTATTCGGACTTAAAGGTATGCTAAATGTTGGCGATGAATTAGTTAATAAAATTATTAGTAATCGTCCATATATTTCGCCTAAAGACTTCTTAATGCGAATTCAACCCACTAAACAAGCCATGATTTCCTTAATTAAGGGTGGTGCATTTGACACAATGTTTGACCGCAAAGAATTAATGGTTTGGTATATTTGGGAAACGTGTGATAAGAAAAAACGTATTACTCTCCAAAATATGAATGGATTAATTAAACATCAATTACTTCCTGAAAATACAGAAGAACAGATTATGGCTCGTCGAGTATTTGAGTTTAATAGATATCTTAAAGCAATTTGTAAATCAAAGCAAATTAGCGGAATTTATTGCTTAGATGAACGAGCGCTTAATTTCTTACATGAATTAAATGAAGAAAAAGATATTCAAGTCGCGGAAGGCGCTTATTTCTTAACTGAAAAAGCTTGGGATAAAGTTTATCAAAAATGGATGGATATTTTCCGCTCTTGGATTGCTGAAAATAAAGATAATATTCTCTATAATCTTAATACTCTTATTTTTAGAGAAGATTGGGAAAAATATGCTGGTAAAGCTAATTTATCTGCCTGGGAAATGGAAGTTCTCTGCTATTATTATCATGCACATGAATTAACTAATGTCAATGTTGGTAAATATGGGTTTGTAGATTTCTTCTCTCTTCCAGAAGAGCCTATTGTTGATAGAAGCTTTACTAAAGGTAATCATACTATCCATATTTATAAACTCTTTAAGATTTGCGGAACTTGTATTGCTAAAAATAAAACTAAGAGTACAGTCACTATTTTAACAACTAGTGGTCCAGTTGAAGTAAAATTCCGCAAGGAATATTTTAGTTTATTTGATAAACAAATTTCACAAAGACAACCCGATGGAACTAAGAAAATTGTTGAAAAATCTTGGTTTAATCGTGGCAATATGATTGTTGTTATGGGTGTGCGTAATGGAGATAATTTCTTGAGTAAAAAATATTCATCATCAAGTTCACATCAATTATATCGCATTAAGAATTTAAAACCTAATGGAGATTTAGAATTAACAAATGCCCGTTATCAAGGAGATATTGAAGAAGATGTATAAAGTTATTGCCCTAATTGGAGAATCTGGTTGTGGTAAGGATAGCTTAATGAAAGCTATCCTTGCTACTAATCTTGGAAAAGAACAGTTCCATGAAATTATTAGCTATACCAGTCGTCCCATTCGTGATAATGAAACAGAAGGTGTTAATTATCATTACGTATCTAAAGAAGCATTTGAAAATTTAATTATTAGTGGACAAATGTTTGAATATACTAATTTTAATGGTTGGTATTATGGTACTGGTATTAATTCATTAAATGAAAATCAAATTAATATTGGAGTTTTTAATCCTGATGGTATTAGAACATTAATTAAAAATCCTAATATTCAATTATTTACATATTATTTACAAACATCCCCAAAAGAAAGATTGATTAGACAATTAAAACGTGAAAAAAATCCTAATATTGAAGAGATTTTTCGTCGTTATAAAACTGACCAAGTGGATTTCCAAAATTTGGAATTTCCTTATACTCTACTTACAAACGAAAAACATAGTGATGTATATATTAATGTTTGTCATATCATAGATGAAGTAGAAGATAAGGCCGGATTATATTAATTATCTAATTACAAACACTAAATATAGTAGAATATTCTATTATGTTTAATCTGGAGGTAACAAGATTTGGAATATATTATTAAACGTGATGGTAGCATTTGTCCTTTTAATGAAGACAAAATTATCGACGCAATTGATAAAGCATTTTTAGATGTTGATGATAAACTTTATGAAAATGATACAGCGATTGACATTGCTAAAGACATCCACACTCGTATAAAAACTTATCCAGAAGGAAGTATTGGAGTAGAAGATATTCAAGACTGGGTGGAAGAATATCTAATGCGTTCTGAGCGGCCAGATGTAGCTCGTGCTTATATTCGTTTTAGATATCGTAAAGAAGTCGCTCGTGAAAAGCGCAATGATTTTATTAATGCCATTCGTGAAAAACTTGATGGCAAAAATATTAAAAATCAAAATGCTAATGTGGATGAACGCTCATTTGGCGGCCGCCAAGGCGAGGCTAGTAGTGTAGTAAATAAGTAGCTCGCGCTTGATTACCTTGTTTCTAAAATGGCTCGTGAGAATCATTTAAGAAATATGATTTATATTCATGACCTTGATTCTTATTATGTTGGTAGTCATAATTGTTTGAGTATTCCATTTGACTATCTATTGGCTAATGGCTTTAATACTAGACAAACTGATGTGCGGCCTGCTGGTTCAATTAATACTGCATTCCAGTTAGTTGCTGTTATTTTTCAACTTCAATCTCTTCAGCAATTCGGTGGAGTTAGTGCTACCCATCTTGACTGGACTATGGTTCCTTATGTGAGAAAGAGCTTTATCAAGCATTGGAAAGACGGATGTAAATATGTACTCGGTATTGACATTAAGAAGTATGACGGAGTGTATGATGAAAACACATCAATAGAAGATGATTTCTTTAAATCTTTTGATGCCGCATATCAATACGCCATGGATATGACTCTTAAAGAAATTCATCAAGCGGTCGAAGGTATGTATCACAACCTGAACACTTTGCAATCTCGTAGTGGAAATCAGCTTCCATTCACATCTATCAATTATGGCACTTGCACTCTTCTTGAAGGTCGTATGATTACGAAAGCTTTGCTAGAGGGCTCTCTTGAAGGTATTGGTAGTTTACATAGAACATCTATTTTTCCTTGTGGTATTTTTCAATGTATGACTGGCGTAAATCGTAAACCTGGTGATCCTAATTATGATTTATATAGATTAGCCTTAAAGAGCACGGCTCAAAGACTTTATCCTAATTATGCAAATGTTGATTGGAGCGGAAATGCTGGATATGACCGGTCAGACCCTCGAACCTATTTCAGCACAATGGGTTGTAGAACTGCAAACGGGTGGGATATTAATGGTTTTGGCTAGCTTAAGGACGGTCGTGGAAATATTTGTCCTGTAACAATCATCATGCCTACTTTAGCTATGATAGCGATTGAATTAGCGGCAAAAGAGAATATTCATAATGGTGATTATTTTGATGATAATTTAGTTATTGAATGTTTTATGAAAATTTTAGACCAAAAGCTTAATGAAGCTAAAGATATGCTTATTGAACGATTTGATTGGATTTGTTCTCAAGACCCTAATTCCGCACGTTTCATGTATGAGAATCATTTAATGGCTGGTTATATTCCAGAAGAAGGAATTAGAAGTGCGCTTAAGCATGGAACTTTGGCTATTGGTCAAATTGGTCTTGCGGAAACCTTGCAAATTCTTATCGGTAAAGATCATACCACTAAAGAAGGTATGGATTTAGCTAAAAAGATTGAAGGTTTATTTAAACAACGTTGTGCTGAGTATAAGGAGAAATATAAGCTTAATTTTGGTGTGTATTACACTCCTAAACTTTTCGGATTGGGAGTCGCACAAGTGATTGTGTGAAAAAACAACTCTGTTAAACGGGCAATCGTAATAAGATGATAAGAGAGACTAAACCTGTAATAAGGCAAGTTAATCCCGTAGGATAAATTCATTGGACACAAGTTTTCAGTCGTGTATAATAAAAATTCATATAATATAGAAGGAGAGTGAATTTTTATGGCACGTAGAAAAATGACAGATAAATTAATTAAAAGAAGTCAAATTAATGAAGAAATACGATTAATTAATGGAAGTGAAACTGATTATATTTCTTCAAAAGGTAATATTTATAAAGATTATGGAAATGATTTATTTTATCCCAAAGCAAATTTTATAAATAAAAATAATGGATATTTATATTCCAATATAACTTATCCAGAAGGACAAAGACAAAGAAGAGTGCATATTTTAGTTGCAGAAGCTTTTTTGCCTAATCCAAATAATTATACAGTAGTAATGCATAAAGATAATAATAAAGCAAACCCTGAAGTATCTAATCTTGAATGGGGGACTAATTCAAAAAATACTAAAGATGCTTATAAAGATGGTCTTGCTAAAAATGATAAAAGCTGGGATGATAATCAATCAATTCATATTTGTAGTTTTGATTTACAGGGCAATCTATTAAAGATGTATGGCTCTGTAGGAGAAGCTTCAAGAGAATTATACGTTACAAAAACAACAATATTAAATCAATGTAATCACAATATAAAAACAAAACCTCGTTGTGGATATTGGTTTAGATACTTGACTGAATACAAAACCAATGGATTTGTTCTCTAACGACTATCGAAAACATAGTTATAAAAGAAATATTTATAATGAAGAAGTGAGTAGAGTAGGATATTATATCCGAAAGACAGAGCTCTTATTATTTGGTAATAGAATAATAAGATGATAATATAGTCTAATCCCCTTTTATGAAATATCGGGAAACCGAGGGTTCAAATGGCCGAAAATCTTTGCTATACAGCTATGACTAAGTTTAAGCAACAATATGGTGAGATTCCTAATGTATCCGATAAAGAGTTTTTTACTAATAGTATTCATGTGCCTGTTTGGAAAGAAATGTCTCCATTTGACAAGATTGATATTGAATCTCAATTAACTGGATACTCTTCTGCTGGATGTATTACCTATGTTGAATTAGATTCAACTGTTAAACATAATATTGATGCTCTTGAGACTATTGTAAATTATGCTATGGACCACGATATTCCTTACTTTGCAGTTAATGTCCCTAATGACACTTGCCTGGATTGCGGATATTGTGATGAATTTAATGATAGTTGTCCTGAATGCGGAAGTCATAATATTCAACAATTACGTCGTGTAACTGGCTATTTAACTGGTAATTATAAAACTGCTTTTAACTGGGGTAAACAAAAAGAAGTAGAGGCACGAGTAAAACATACAGGAGTGATGGAATGAAATATGCAGGAATTATAAAAAATGATTTAGCTGCCGCACCTGGAGTATGTGTTACATTTTTTACTCAAGGATGTCCACATCATTGCCCAGGATGTCATAATCCTGAAACATGGGATTTTAATGGTGGTAAAGAATTTACTAATAAAAATTTAATTGAATTATTTGAGGCAATTAATGCCAATGGAGTTCAAAGAAATTTATGTATTATGGGCGGCGAGCCTTTGTGTCAAGAAAATGAATTTCTTACTAATTTAATTATTGACCAAGTAAAAGAAACATTTCCTGGTATCAAAGTTTACATTTGGTCTGGATATACTTATGCCGAATTAAAAGACAATCCTAGTTCACGTATTAAGAATATTCTTCAAAATGCTGATTATTTAATTGATGGCCCTTATATCCAAGAAGAGCGAGATGTAACTCTTCCAATGCGAGGTAGTTGCAATCAAAACATAATTAACCTTAAACTTGACAAAATTGAAAATTTTTGATATAATAAAGACAAGTTAGGAGGTAGATTAATGTTAAAATATATACAAGCAAATTCTATTGAGGAGCTACAAAAATCTCCTCAATAGTTTCAAGAAGGCATGGTTGCTTATATTGATGATAAAGTTTATATGTATCAAAATAATGAATGGTCATAGATAGTTGCTAAGCTTACAAATGATGGTTTAAAATTAAATCTATATGATTTAAATAAAAGTATTATTGTCCAATTACCAAGCGCAAATGAAGAAGAAATTGCGCGTGCTATTGAAAAAATAGATAAATTTGATGAACGAGAAAAGAATGATTATTACATGCTCCTTTGTCGAGATTATAATTATTATACTATTTTTCATCAGCATGACCAATGGATTGCTGATATTTTTTCAAAGAGTGTAATTGATATTCTTAAAAATATTGGTGATATTATTTCAATAGATTATACTTCAGATAATGTTGCTATTGAAATTTGGATGCGTATTGAAGATGAAGCATATTGTTTCTATCTATTTGGCTATGATGCTGGTATTGTGGAGTGTTTAAAACGATGATTTTATGTTATGTTGATTTGTTTGCCCTTAACTAGTATATTTTTACTACTAATTCAGATAGTGATAAAATGGATATGATTTGTAAATGCAAAATGGATGAATTGCCTAAATTTTTAGTTGATTCTTATTATTCTTTAGATAGTGATAAAATTAAACTTTTAGGTAATAAAAAATATATTGATAAAATTATTCCTGAAATGACAGAGTATAATTTAACAAATTATTCAAAAAATAAAAATTTAAATATAGAGGTAGAAGAATAATGGCGAAATATTTAATTACAACAACTGAAACTTATAGAGTCGATACAGAAGCAGAAGCCACAGATTTAATTAATAATGCTAAGAATGATACTAATTATGTCCTTGCTAAGTATAGCACAACTAAGAGAGAGCGTAAGTAGAAAGGTGAAATTGTTGATGAATGGTATCGTGTAAACCTTGTTAAGAATTTTAATGACGAGAAAGAGCCTGATGGTTATATTGAAGTTCATTACGGAGTAGATTTTTAATGATTAAGTTTGAAAGAGTTTCTCGTTTTCCTGATGCAGTTTTGCCCACACGTAAAACCGCACATTCCGCAGGTTATGATTTAACTGTCGCTGAAGACATTTGTGTGCCGCCTGTAGTTAATCATATTAAAACATTAGATAATCAATACACAACTTATATTTCAACACTAAATTTAAAAGAAGTGGCCACACTAACTAAAACTCTTGACGCAAAACCTACTCTTGTATCTACTGGAGTTAAATGCCAACTTGACCCAGGTTATTATTTAGAATTGTCTCCACGTAGTTCTACTCCTCTTAAATATTGGCTTGTAATGGCTAATAGTGTAGGTATTATTGATGCTGATTATTATAATAATCCTGATAATGAGGGTGAGATTTTTTTACAACTTATCAATCTTTCTCCGTTTAATATTCAACTTCATAAAGGTGATGTAATTGGTCAAGGTATTATTAAGAAATATGAAATAACTGATGATGATAAAGCTATTGGTGAACGACTTGGAGGTTTCGGTTCTACTTCTAAATAAGAGGAAGAAGGTAAAAAATGAATATTCTATTTTTAGACCTTTCTACGAAATCTACTGGTTACTGTATTGGTAATGACCAATAGCAAATATTAAAGTATGGATGTATTACCGCAAGTTCTACAAATAATTTAGCCCGTATCAGAAAAGTACAATCAGAAATTATATAGTTAATTAAAGATTATAATATTGAAAAAATAGTTGCTGAAGATGTTCATCCAGAAGAGTATGGATATGCCACTACATCCAGATTATTATTATGGCTTCAAGGTGCCGTTATGATTGGTGCTCATGAAGTAAATAAAAATTACACTTCCAAAAACCTAGAATTAATGTAGGCAAGTGAATGGCGTAAAAAGCTTGGTATTAAAACTGGACGTGGCGTTCGACGTGAATCATTAAAGTTAGCTGATATAAAATTTATTAAAGATAAATATAATATTGAAGCTAATGATGATGTATGTGATGCGCTTTGTCTCTTTACAGCATATTTTATTCCAGATGTTCGTGAGGAAGATATGGGATTTAATTGGGGATAAACTAAGGCCAAAATTGAATAAATATTACACTCTCTTTTTGAAAAATTATAGATGAAGCGGGAATTTTAGAGAAAGGAGGGCGTAATATTTTGATTGAATTTATTTTAAAATATTGGCTTGAATTTGTCTTTGGTATAATTGCTCTAGGTTTAACCACTTTAGTTAAACATTATTATAGTTTATCGAAAAACGTTCAAAAACAATAGAAGATTGCTGAAGGGGAAGCTATGTTTAATAAACTTAGTAAGATAATTAAAGCAGAACATGCTAATACTCACAATCTTCTTGAGTTAGAACGATAGAAATCAATAGAAGGCGATGAAGTATTAAAATTAAAATTAGATGATCTAGAAGAATAGGTTGATACACTTCGTGGAGGAGTTCTTTCTATATAGGGTCGTCAGTTTAAAGAAGATTGTCGTTTTTTATTAAAAGAAAACCATTAGATTACTTTAGAAGAGTATGAAGATATTGAAAAAGACCACAATGCTTATAATAAAATGGGTGGCAATCATAATGGAGATACTCTTTTTGCAATGGTAGAAGCTAAATATAAACAAAGTTTACATAATCAGTAGTAAAAAAAATAAGGGAATGAAGTAGAAATACTTCATTCCCTTATTTTTTTTATTCTTTTAAAGATTGAATTAGTTGCTTGAATAATTTCTTCACCATACGTACCAACTAAATCAGCAATTAATTCTTCTTCCTAAGAATCTAAATGAATATCATAACTAAAAATAGCGGCATGAGTTAATTCATGGGCTAAGATGTGCTTTAACTTCCAATCACTAACTGTATTGCGTATATAAATAGTTGTTGTATCATTATCACATGACCCAAGAGCAAAAGAACCATTAGGTCGTTCTAATTTAGGATGTCGGGAGGATACTAAAAGTATCCTCCACTGACGCCCATTAAAATTAACCATTCATCTATCCAATCTTGGTAGCTAAAGCAGAAATTTTCTTTTCAAGATAAGCACGTTCATCATCAGAAGCGTCCTCAATCATTTCAACAATATCAGAGCTTAAATCCTAAATATATTTGTCCAGTTCTTTTAATTGAGTAGTTTTATCTTTATGAAGAGCTTTAGATTCCATATACATTTTTCTGCGCTAAGGACTTTTTCCTTCGCGTGAATCACGTGTCAATATAGGCTCATATTCTCTTTCATAATAATCCCATTCTTCAATATCATCTTCTACTGGGTGATGTACTGTTTTCTTAATTTTAGGATATTTTTTAGAATATTTATCATCATAATAATGAGTGGTAGAATATTCTTCATTAGCTTCCATTGCTTCAATAATAGTGCAATAATACATAGCTTCTTCTAAATCTTTAATCATATCAATGACTTCACCTAACTCCTGAGCATCAACACAAGGAAGATTTGACATTTGCGCTTGCACTTGTCCAATAAGTTGTTCTTTAATCCTTTTCAATTCTTCCATAATAATCCTCCTTATCAGGCAACACGTTCAATAATTAAATTCGCATTTTCAACATCAATAGCAACACCACTAGTATTTTCAACACTAATTTGAGTGCAGCAACCACATGGTACATCGAGGAATAATGCGCGAGATACATTATGAAACTCATTGACCGCCGCGGGAGTTGAAATCATAGTAGTAGTAGTAACAGGTTCGCCATTAATAGAAATAGCAACAGAAATAGCTCCTGCGGTTCCACCAGTAGGAACAGCAATATTAGCACCAAATGAAACGCGGAAACGAGCTCTGCGCTAACCGTTAGTAATGCCACGGAGGGTAACTAAACCGCTACCCTCTCTGTGCATCATGGAACAGTTTCCAGCAACAGCAGTATTAGTAAAAACTACATTAGAACCAGCAGCAACTGATTGTAAAGCATTAGCTGTTATTTCCATGAAAAGACCCTCTTTCTATTAAGAGTTGCATCCACAAGTGGAGCCATATCCACAACCATAAGAGGTATAACTTACACCGGTATAAGGATTAGCTACGATGTAAGCGGGAGAGGTCTTGGGAGAAAGTTGCTCAATGAGATAAGCATTTTGTAAATTTTGAGAAATCTAAGTTTTAAGCGTAGAGTTCTCAGAAGTGAGAGTATCAATTTTATCTTGAACAAGGAAGTCAAGAATAGAACGCATACTCGCATTAGTATTGTCAATAATGTCACGAACACCATCAGCAACAACCTAGCGATTCTGGCAAGCTTGAGAAGCAAGATTATAGTTCAGGTCAGCAAAGCTAGACTGAATCAGCTATTTATTCTCACAGCAACACTGAGCATTTGTAGCAGCCATTGTATTCAGCTATTGGGTGATATTATTAGTATTCTACATACTAGCAACAGTATCAGCATTAATAGCCTGAGTAATACCAAAGGTATTCTACATATTAGTCATACCCATATTGGCAAGGTCAGATTGAATAGCGCGAGTATTTCCATTAGCTGTTTCAGCTAAACTAGCAAAACCGCTTAACAGATTATTATTCACACCACTGAAACCATTACAAAGAGAAGTCTGAATGCTATTGACACCAGATTTAAGATCGCTCATATCAAAACCATAAGTCAGTTCTTCCCGAGTGGTAGTGCCTTGGAAGCCTGCGCCTCCGCTACCATTATTCCAACCATTATTGCCCCAACCATTAAAGCAAAACAGGAAAAGAATAATAATCCACCATGCGCCAGCTCCGCCCCACATATCGCCATCATTATTACGATAGCCATTACCAGAAGCAGCAGCAATGTCAGAGAGAGAATAAGGTTGAGTCGTCATAGGATAATTAAACATAGATATAGACCCCTTCCAAAAAAATTATTTTAATCCCATTTGGGATTTAAAAGCATTAAATTCCTTATCAAAATCCATGCCCCGTGAAGACAATAAATTCCTAGCAAATTGCTCTATGTCCGCGGTCTAGCCGTTCCGCGCCATATTCAGAAGATTATTGCCCATGGGTGTACCACCCATATTATTTTCCAGAAGCGAAAGCATTAATTGTTGAGGATTTTGACCTTGTTTAATCATTCCAATTATCTACATTGGATTCATTTGAGCCATAGCTTAATCCTCCTTAAAAATTAAATTGCGGTTTTTCGGTTTCCCGTTCGGCCGTCGCCGCTTGTGCCATTTGTGCGAACGCATCCTTAATCGCCGTTAGTGCGGTATTAAATTCATCCCTAGTAATGTAATCAACATTAGTATTAGATGAAGTGGGAATTTCTTTTAATTCGTACATATTGATTGAGGCTGTACCGTCCATATTAATCTATTTAGTATAGATTTTTCTATTGGCATAATCAGGGAAATAAAATACTGACCCGTCAAAATCAATGCTGATAGCTCTTACTTCGTCAAGTGAAGCTACGGGCCTAATTCGCGGAGTTGAATTTTGATTTACCATAGGTGTTGTTTGTGGTGGACTATAAATTGGCCGATTTATAGCAGCACCATATTGCTATTGTGGATAACCATAGTTATTCATTTGACTTACCTCCGAGGATTTTTTATTAGAAGAAACTTTCTTCATTTCTTCCATAATTATATAAAAATTCTTTATTATCCATAAATAAAAATTGAATACACATTTTTAAATAATTTTTCCACATACACAAAATTAAATAAAAATTTCAAATCTACACAATTTTGATAAAATTTATCACAAACATAAGGAAAAATTTGACTTTTTTGAAAATTTATGGTATAATAAAAGAAAAAGTTTAAAAATAATTTAAACTTTTTTTGAAAGGAGAGGTCCTATGAAAGTTCAGGTTGGGATTTGTGATAATGACCAACAAAGTGTGGTTGAGGTAAATAAGCTTTTAGAAATTTATTTTTAGAAGACTAATTTACAAGCACACGTCTCACCATATTCTACTCCTGATGAAATGCTAAATTCAAATAATATTTTTGATGTTTGTTTTATAGATGTTAATTTTTGTAATTCAATCAATGGTATTGAACTTGGTAAAAAATTATTAGAGCGAAATGCTAACTGTAAATTAGTTTATATCTCTCACGATACGACTAAAGGTGTTTAGGCATTTAATTTAAATGCGGTTGATTATTTACAAAAACCAGTTGACTTAGAACAATTTTTACTTACTTGTTTTAAAGTAAGGGCTAGATGTAATAACCAGTTTAAAATTATCTAGACTAAAGCGGGTGAAATGAAAGTTAATTTGCGTAACTTAACTTATGTTGAAACCTATGGCCGTTGCGCAAGATACCATTTTATAGATAAAACCCATTTAGATACAATTAGCTTACGGACCTCATTTGAAAAAGAAATCGATCCATTATAGAAGAATAGTTACTTCATAATGGTTGGTCCAAGTTTATTAATTAACTTGGTTTCTATCAGAATCCTAAATAAAGACCATACTGTTCTATCTAATGGCGAATTTGTCTATTTTCCTAAATCTTCATATAAGCAATTGCGCGAAGCATGGGCGAATTGTAATTTACCCAATTAAAACAAAAAAAAAGGGAGATACTCGAAAGAGTATCTCCCTTAATTTTTTTAATTACTTATTAGCATTGACAGTAGCTTCAATGCGCTCGTCAATATATTTATTTAAATCTCCAAAAGCTGCAGATAAATAATCCTTAGCTTCATCACTTAAAATAGCCAAAACCGCATCAGAAGTGCGTTTAAAAGCTTCTTTTTGTGCAGCTTCATCAAAAGCATTTTTATCTTTTAAAGCTTCAACATATGTTTGATTTGTTGCAATAACACAAGTACTAATAGTATCAGTAAGCATTTGAATATATTTATTAAGCAACACATCATCAGTAGAGCCCTGTAACTCTTTGCTCTTAGCTTGTACCCACTTTACAAAAAAAGTAGTAAGTACGCCCAACAGAGGAATAAGACAAACTTGGAAAATTTGATTAATTAAATCTTGTGTCATATCAATGACCTCCTTTTTATCATTGGATTATAAATCAATCCAAAATACTTCATAAGCTCCTTTGAGTTTATTAATCTGCGCCAATAGGTCAGAAACATCATCAGGAGTTAATGTATAATCACTATCAATTCCATCTGGAATACTATTATTTATACTCTAATAGACACGAGTTTTTGCGGGCTAAGTGCTAAGACTATAAGTAATCTCACGACCACTATCATCTTGAGCGCCCACTTCTTTATTAGTAACTTTATAAAATCTTACAGAAAACTAAACATCACCAATAGCAGAAGTAGCTTTACGGCTAATTATCCAAGGAATAATCATTTCATCAGTATCTTCTAAAGTGGTAATATCTTTAAAAGGTACTACATAAAGATAACCTTCACCATTGGGATATTGACGACTGCGGACGGCATTTACATATTGCACTACACATACACAAGAAGCTAAGTCAGTAGCATCAAAATAGCGAGCGCACTTAAAATAAATAATTTCCGCATCATGGTCGCCACGCACGCCAATAAAATCAGGTGCTTTAATTTTCCGTAAATTTAAGTCAATTTCATATAACGGCTCTTCTCCAATAACTAAAGAATCGCCAATTCTTGGCAATAAAATTGCACTATTTTGAACATTATCATCTGAAATTTTATATAATAAAGAATTATAATCATTAGGGTCAGTAATCATCTATAATTATCCTCCTTTATAATAAAATTTCAATTATTCGCCTGTAGCTTCAGATAAAACAACAGAAAATGAGTAATTACGAGTGCTTGTATGGTCTTCTTTCTTTTGGTATACATATACTGTATAACTACCAGTTGAAGTGAAGGTATAGGTAAATGGAGCATCAAAAGAAGTTTCTCCACCATTCGCATTAACTAATTTATAAGTAATAATACCAGGATGCTTATCAGAACTAGTTCCAGTAAATTGATATTCAACACCAGTATATAATTTCTCATTTACAATTTCCGCAGGACTACTTAATCTAGGCATTAAAGGTAAATTATAAGTCTTACAAATATTAGATTCAACTGTATTAGTATTATTATTTTTAGTGCGAGATACAATTACTTTATAATATTTTTCATTACTCTCAGCACTAGTTAATTCAATACTATCAGTAATCTTATCATCCATAGCTACGAATTTATCATCAGTTTCATCATATTCATGACTATACCATTGATAGCTATCGGTAGTATACTTGTCAACATTAGTATCAGATTTAATACCAAGAGTGATAATAGCATTTTCCTTTAATTGAGCGGTCTTAGTTAAATTCTAAGTTAAAGTAGGTTGAGTTGGTCCTAAAACTTTAATTTTACCAGTTTCAACATAACCAGGTTTAGTAGCATAAGTAACAGTATTAGTAATAGCAACATAATACTCCCCTAAACTACTCTCAGCTTCTGGAATGGTATAAGTACTAGCCTCAACAAATAATTTAGTCTTATCCTCATTTGCAAAGCTAGTAGAATCAAGAGTAATATCGCCATATCCACCATCATCTAAAGCCTTATAATATTTTAGGCCAGTATGATAAGTAGGAGTAGATTCAACATCAGAAACATTTAATTTCTCAAGCGCGACACCATCAGTGACCTATGTTTGAACATCATCCTTGGAAATGTGGAACCATTGATAAGAAATTTTACCTTGGTCATTAATATCAGGAGAATAAGCAATAATACCAACCTTATTACCATTCTAGAACTCTCCACCGTCCACAAACTTATAATAAACAAACTTAGGATTATCAGCGATAACCAATTCACCAAGATTGCTATTAGTTAAACGATCAAGAATCTTCTGTTTCCAGTCTTTAGCATTGCCATTACCATCAAGCATAGCCTTATTAAATTGCATACTAGGATTAACAGATAAAGTAGCAATTTTAGTACCAAAGTTATAAGTTACTTCGCCGCCTTCAACTTTATAGAAACGAACAGCGAATTGTACTTTACCAGGATGATTAGTAATTTCAGTAGCGATAGGCCAACCAAAAATGATTTTCCCTTCTTCACTTTCAATATCCTTACAGAAATTACTAGTTACACCTTCCTCACCATCAGAAGTCTTCCAATGGAATAAGATGCTTAAGGGCGCAAGATCAGTAGCATCAAAATATCTATCAATACGAAAAAAGATAGTTTCAGCAATTTCATCATCTTGAACGCCAACACCAGCAGTACTAAAAATCGTATTACGAATATTAATTTCACGAGTATTAGCATCAATATCAATAATATCCTCATCTGCGGGAAGCATTAAATACTTTTCATCAATACCTGCTAAATCTTTTATATAATGAAAATATTGTTTTAATGAAGAAATCTTTTTATCTTTTGCTCCTGGGTCATTTTCTTCTGTGTCCCACTTGTTATTAGCAGTTAAATCTTCAGAAGCTTTAGCCCATAATTTAGTATATTTTTCTAAATTAATATCTGTGAGCTTAGTAATCATTCAGCATTTTCCACCTTTCTCATAGATTTGAAATAACAGGGAAGAAGAAATTCTTCCCTGTTATTTATAATTTTTATTTTAAATCAATGGTTTATTCTTGGCCCACATCTTGAACTTCATACCAATTAGCAGCATCCTTTTCAGGAACTATAATATGGTCACAAAAATAATTATTATCCTTAGTTAATAAACGTCCATCTCCTGATGCCAAATAAATTAATTTTACTGAATTAACACCAGGAATATAAACTGTAGATTCAATTAAACCATTATCACCTAAATAACGATAAATAGGAGTTCTTGTCATAAATTAACCTCCTTTTTTATTAAGAACCAGCGGCCTTAATAGTTAATGTGTAAACAAAATTACCCTCACTATCAATGACAAAAGTACCACTAACTAATTTATCAATGGCATTTTTAATAGTAGCCTCATTGGTAAAATCGCTATTATAATAAACATCAATAGCTGAAATTTTACCAGCAGATTTACTTGATTGACGGAAAGTATTTGGATTAATTATTTTAATATGACTACCTTGTCCTAATTGATTAATACCAAATACAACATGAGAAATTACACCATAAGCAAAACAATAATCTGTACTAATAAATGTTAAAGCATCATTGATTATTAAAGTGCCATTATTTGCTTCAGATAATTTTGTTGAACCAAATGCTTCACGACCCAACTCACCTAATATTTTTAAATAAGGAGAAGTATTTTGCTAATTACCTAAGTTAGCTGGCATTTGATAATTCATTCGTAAATTAGATTGATAAAATGCGTCAGAACCAATACTGTAAATAGTATCACTAAATTCAAAATATTTTAAATTATTAGTGCCTACAAAAGCATTTTCATTAATATTTTCTAACTAGCAACTTTTCTCTGGGCTCCAGAATATTGCCGTTAAAGCAGTATTATGATCAAAACCATTTAATGTTTCTGAAGCTTGAGAATTATTACCAGCATTTATAGCTAATATTGGTTGATTATTATAAGTAGTAGGTAAAGTAATTTTACCACTTAACTTAATTCCTTTTTTTACTGAAAGCGAATATCCAACCATCTATCCTTGTCCACTGGAGATAGGAGTAAATGTTAAATAATCGTCATCTAATGTAGCATCATAAACACTAGCCTCTTCAAAAATCGCCCAATATTCTTTAAATTCATTAGCATATTGATTTTCCCATTCAACTTTAGTTAATGGAATTTTACCATTTTCTTTATCAGTATATCCTAAGAAATGATAAGTTCGATGTAAATCTAAATTACTATCATCTTTAAATGGAATTACTCTAGGTTGAGGGATTAATGTATCAAGCTATACTTTCATAGTAACTTCTTTTGCCGTTTCATCGCCATCTAATGTATTATCATAAATACGATTATTTGGGTCTTCAACAATTAAGCTACCATCGCCATTATAAAATTTAATACCATAATAATGAGGTTCGAAAACCGCGTAGAAAGTATAATTCTTAATACTCTAATCTAATTTTAACTAACTCCAATTATTAATTGAAGTTTGACCTAAAGATTTAACCCACACTTCATCATAGCTAATTACTAAGCCACTTCTATCATTAGTTTGAGACCAACCTAATAAATCAAAATTACTCTTATAATTTTTAATTGTACTAAAACTAAAGTTGCTACCTTTCTAACGAGGATCTTGGAAAAATGGAATGGTTGAAGGGTCAGGGTCTCCATCAAATACAGAAGCACTAATTTTATCAGTACCAATTAATGTTTCATTATCACCATCTTGAATAATAAAACGAGCTGAATAACCTTCATTTACATAAGCAAAGAAAATCTTCAAACCAGGATATTTATTTTCAATATTTTCTTGGACCCAACCTTCATCAACTTTTGTATCCTCAGTATTTTCAACATATAAATAACCGGTAATAGTAGGATTATCACCATTATTTACATTCACATAGTTACCATTATTTATTAAATTCTCCAAGAGAACAGTATTAGCAATAGATACACTATCACTCTTAGCTTTTTCAGCAATACTTTCATCATAAACATATAATCTACTATTCTTAATCTCACGAAACCAATTATCAGTGTTAGAATCAAATTTTCTAAAATTGTAATGCCCATTATCAACAAAATAATCTTTAGTAGTATCCTATTCTAATTCTACGTCAGTAATTAAAACATAAGGACTCCATTGAACACCTGTAAGATTAATAGCATAATCAGTATTTTGACTATTCTTAGTAGCATCATAATATTTCTATAATAGTTTATAAGAATTATACCCTAATCCGCCACCACGAATATCTAATGTGATAATATTAGTTTTAGGAGAATCATCACCATCAGTTAATCCTTGGATATAAAGACCTGGTTTAGCAGTTAACTTACCACTATTATCAGCTACTGGATATTCATAATTTTCAATTAATTCAGTTAACATACGAGGTTCAACTAATGTTAATGTTGCCGTTGTATCACTTAAATATAAAGTATCAAGTGCAACACCCTCAGCGAATGTTACAGAAGTAATATTAGAACCAACATTGCGGAAATCACGTAATTTCTCACAGCTTGAAAAATCAAAAGTTATATTTTCTTTTTTAAATTTAATATTAGAAAGATTTACCTCTTGAAGTAAAGGCATACCTTTACTTGTTCCATTAGAACTAGCTCCAGCAGGAATAGTCCACTCATTAACCCCTTGATTAAGATAAGTGCTATTAGCTTCATCAAGACCATCATAACCAAGTCGTAAATCAACCATTTTACTAGCATCACCTGATAAAACAAATTCTTGGAAATATAAACGACTTAAATCACCAAGAGATTTCATCTAATCAAGGCCATATACATAATAAAGTTGCTCACGATAATTACCACTTGTGCGGACACCATTCTCAAGATCTTCAGTTTCAAAACGCACAGGCGCACCATTGTATTTTTTAGATGGGAAATTCGCAACGTCAGTACCAACAGTAACATACATTTTACGAGTTGGAGTCATATCAATCCAATACTCACCATCAAATAAATGTGTCTTTTCAGCATCTTGATAACTTTCACCTTTATAATACAAACCTGGGTTTGCTTTAATATCACTATCCCAAGTATCAGCATTATAAATATAAGGAGATAAAACTAAAACTGCTCTATTAGAATTTGTAATATTTTTGCCCTTATAGTAAGTTTTACTACTATCATAGGTATCTCCCTCTTTAACCTTATTGGTCCAATAGGGCTAATTCTAAATTAATCCTTCTACAGTTGTAGTACCTTCAACCCACTAGTCTGAAGAATATTTAGGATTGTTAGCAGATACACGAGAACGAATGCGGTTATCGCCGCCCCGTTTAAAGTTTCTAACTCCTAACCAAGAGTCAATGTAATTAAGACGATTGGTTAAGAACTATTGACGTGATAAATCTCTAGCTCCTTGTAAAGCATAGAAATAAGTATCACTTGTATCAGTCTACAAATTAGGTACACTTGGGTTACTACCAACATAACCGGTTTCAACTGTACCATCTTCGGTGCGATTACCCCAAGAGTCATTAGTAATAGCAATATATTTATATTGTTCATCAAGGTTAATGGCCATTAATGGACGCTCACCACGCATAGATAAACTACGCAAAATAGTAGTATTACCAGATGAATAAGTGGGTTCCGCTTTATACCAACCTTCAATATTAGCAACACTAATAAATGGAGGATTAGATAATTTACCACCGAAATTAGAACTATCAGCGCCAATCAATTGTTCATATTTCTCAATAATAGCATTTTTGAAACAGGCATAAAGGTTATTCCAGAGAACACTATCATTAGTAGAAAACATACCTTCTTCTGTTGCATCAATATCATAATCAAAGGAAGGAAGACCAGTATTATTAATACCTAATTGAGTATCCATATCATAAAAAATAGGATACCAAATATAATCACCATCTTGTTCTTGTGGACCCCAGGACGCAAACATCGCATTCTTACCACGAGAATCATAACATTCAAGAACTTCAGTAATAATGAAATAAGTAACTAAATACTCTAAATCAAAGTGTTTAGCTAATTCATTTTTAAATTTAGCTAAACGATATTCTTGTGTATCATACTCATAAGTTGTAATACCATAAGTAACAGGAGTATTTAATTTCCATTTATCATCAATTAAAGAGGTATCAACAATTAATTGATAATATATGGCACTAGAATCAAATTCATCATCAGTAGATAAAATATAATTTTTATTAACCATAATATAAAATTGATTAGGTTTATAAACTAATTTTTCATTATTAGTTAATTTAATACCAGCCCAACTTTCAGTGCCACCACTATGTCTTTCTTTAACATAATAAACCTCATTGGTATCAAAATTGCCAGAAGCAAGTTGATACTATCCAGCATCCATATTATAATACCAATATTTATCAGGCTCATATAACGCTTCAGCTACATCAACTATATTATAACTACCAAGCTATGGAACTGAACCATAACCCTCAATATTAACATCAGTGGCTGTACTCCATACCCATTGAACGGCACGCTCCCAGTTACCATATAATTCTAGTAACTTTTGACGACCGCTATCAATATTATTTTTGATATCAATATTAAATCGAGCTTTTAATTTATTAACAATACTATCATCTTCTGCACTTTTATTTAAATCATATAAATAATCTAAATAATCATCAACACTACTATAACGATATTCAAATGAATCTGCTACTATTGGAGCACCTTTAGCAGTTTGTGCTTGACCAACACTAGTTTTTTCTGGAGCGGCAAATGATAATTCTTTACGTCTCCAAGGGTCACGGAATGAGCAGAAACCACGAGAATTATTCTCAAATTCCCAGCATTCAGCAATATCGCCCACGCTTTTATTATTCGCATATTTTAGCTAGGCATCACTAACATCAAAGCCGTAAGCTTCAGCAGAACCTTTGTCAAGCAACATATTATAACGTCCAATAAACACAGGCTCTTCACCAGTACCATCTTTATCGCGAGCTTTAGTTGTATGGAACATTAAAATTGGGAAACCTTGCACTGATGTGCGATAAGCATCTGTATCAGGTATAATATAATCGCTATAACCTGGCACTCTTATATACCACTTATTATAATATTGACTATCAGGGCCAGCCGCTTTCATCTTAGTATAAACCACAGGATTTTCTTCCATAAGTTTTTGATATAAAGCATATGGACCTAAATCAAAATTTTCTTTACTAGTAATTCGAATATTATCAATATCATCAGGGTCATCGCTATTAGTCATCTTAGGCTTATCCTTATGAGAATAATACCAATAAGTGACCCCCTCTTTATATTCAGTAGTTTCTTCCTCAATAGTCTTTGTAGTATCAAGTGCCTAGAATGCTTTAGTTTTATTATAATCATCCAAAGGATGTTTACTATAAGCGGTTTTTATAAGATTTGCGAGACCCATATTGTAAGTACCAGAAGACTCCATGTAATCTACTTTTAAAGTAAATTTATTAGTACCTACAACATCATTATCGAAATAGAACATTTTAGTTTTTAAAATATTCTCTAATTCTTTAGCTTTTATCTAATCTTCTTCACTTGCAGTAGCTTTAGATTTTTCAAGATATTCCTCATAAGATTTTTCATAAGGACCTTTATTCTAAAACATACCACTACTATTCTTAGTCTTAGCCTTGTAATTACGACGAGGATAGAATTCAGAAGAAGTACCCTAAACCTAAAGTGTTACACCAGTAGCAGTCCAAGAAGGGGCATGGTGTGTATAATATTCATCAACTGACTCACATTTTGTAGTACCTGCCGCATGCTCTTTTTCAAACAATTCTTTTAAATCACCAGAAGCATAAGCTGCGTCAAGTCCAGTATTAACAAAGTCAACAGTTGCAGAATTTATTTTATACTCTTTAGTCCAAGGTAAATAGCCCTTAGTAACAGTCTCACTCTCAGCATCAGTTGTAATGAGCATATAAGGCATAATTGGCTCTTCTGGATGTTCACGATTATATCTTAACATCTCATTATAAGAGAGTAAATAATTTTCATTAAGGTCAGGAGCTGGACGGGTAATATTAATTAAATCCCATTCTTTTGGACTTACTCTATCATAAGCTTGATTCTATAAAACTTCAGCATAGCTTAAAGCTTTATTATACACGCGGAAACGATAAAGGTCAATATCACAAGAGGAAGAATTAAAAATAATATTGTCAGAGTCAATAGTCCAACCTCTTGAACGAATAGGAGCACGAGCAACGCTAGTTAAAATACCATTAACGAAGAATTTCATTAAATAGTTATTACCAGTCGCTACATCACCACTACCACGTTCAAACATAACGCTAAGATTCAAAATCTAATCTTCAACATAGTCAATAGAAACACTTTCTACACCATTAGAGAAATAACCATCTTGCGCACCTAGGCATAAAGCTGCTGTTTTAGAAACATCATTATCAGCGACACCATCTTTAATATACTTAATTGCGGCTGCTGCAAGATTATAATCACGATAAAGTGAAGCAAATTCCAAATCATCATAAGTAGGAATTGTCGCATCCACTTTGCGCTTTTCAGGTAAAACCGCAGCTAGATAAGCATCATAACTAGCATATCCGGTAGTTCTCTATTGTAAGAAATCAGCAAAGATTCCATCATCCGTCCAAGTTTTATCAATCCCTGAAGTTATAGGATTTTCCATAACTTTATAACGAGTATAAGTTGTAATAATCTTATCATAATTCTAAACATTCCGAATCTTCATGCGAAACTCAAGAGTGTGACTTTGATTATCACTAAAGGCCATTTTACCAATAGGGAATGCGATAGAAGCACCATTACTAATGCGTAAGCAGGTCTAATGTTCACTATCAGATACCCAACCATTATTATACCAGTTAAAACGGTCATTGAATATGGCATTTTGACCATTAACTTTTAAAACACTACGTCTTTGAACAGCTTCTGAATTAGAACGACCACGTGCGTCAAAATTATAAATCAATGCATCTTGGACAATCTTCATATTGCGAGGGTCAGTTAAAACAGTAAATGTAAAACGCTCCCAGGTTTCATATTCATCTTGACCAACACGGATAGCATAAGTTACACGTTTACCAGCTTCTAAACCAGTAATTTCCCAGTAGGCATAAGAAGCATCATTATTACCATGCGCACGATCAGCGCCATCTAAAATATCAACACCATTCTCATATAAATGATAATGAGCATTGCCATCAGTACTAAATGGGTCATATACACGGAATGGAATACGTGGCGTATCATATTCATAATAAGTATCTTGGAATGGACCAAACCAAATTAATGGACGTTCTTCGCGCTTAAGACCAATTTCCATAGTAATTTTACCAGAGGAAGGTCCACGTTGTCCATCAAGAACCTGTAAGAATAATTCAGCAACTAACTTATGGCGACCATGAGTAAATTTATTCTCTAAAGTTGTTCTAGTAGCTGTACCATCTAAATTTTTAACCGTAGTATCAGCACTAATTTCGTCAATATTAATAATAGTAGTATTATTATTCTTAGGTAACTTCTAAGTGTAAATCAATACATCATCATAATAAAAATCTAAAATACGATTTGAACCAGTGGATACTACAACTGAAGGAGTGAAGGCATCTGTGGTAATCATTGATAAGTTATTGAAACGAGAAGTATTCCAAGCCACAGTTAAACTAAATGTAGTAACACTTAAAGAAATTTTAGAAGGCGCAAATACCTATTCATCAGACTCGCCATGAATAGTAAATACAATAACAGTCTCAGAATCCTTACGCAGATGTGGACCAGCATTATACTAGAACACATAATTATTCGCAAAGAAATCAGAAGATTCAGTATAATAAGGTTCTTTATTTAAAGCCCCATTACTATCTCTTAAAAAGAACTCATAAATGACCTTGAGCTATTGGTCGAAATAAATACCACCCTAGCTAGCGGATTCACCTGAAATAGTAAAGGTATAATCATCACCATTTAAAATTGAATTAATATTACTATCTGCGGAAATCAATAATTTACCCAACTTCTTATAATTACCTTCACCACCACTAGTGGCAATACGAATACAATATAATATAGTCTTATCTTCTGAAATCTCTTGAACACTATAAAAACTACCATCAACAATATTAACAATAATATCACCTTTTGTATGAGTAGCCTTTTGATCTTCAAGAACAGAAAAAGGAATTAAAAAACGACCAGTGGCCGCATCTTTTTCAAAATCGTCATTAGCCTCGGCATAAAAAATTGAAGCTCCAGCTCCACCACCAACACTTATGCGCTCATCATCTTTATCGAGATAAATACGTCCAGAATCAGTAGCAAAATATACATAACCATTAGTTATAGGGAATTTATCAATTTTTTCCTATGAACCACGTACTGGTCTAAAAATACTACCGGGAGGTAAATAGTATTGAGTATTATTGTTAAATTCATCATAAGATAAAACAAATTGATTTGCACTATCTTTAATATAGAATTTACCTTTTTCATACTATTCTTTAGAAATAGTAATAGGTCTATAATTATTTGCCATAAACTATCTCCTTTCTATCCTAATAAATAAAAATAGGGGAAAGAGTATCCACTCTTTCCCCTATAGAAATACTCTTCTAAATATTATAGAAAAGTTATAAGATTAATTAACTAAAATTGTCCTATGAATTTATTTACTCGTCAAAGTTACCCCAAAGTATATCAATATTGATATCTGTGGGAGTTACACCATCCTTGCTTCGAGCAGTTGAAGTTAGTGATAAAGTAGAAGTGCTAAAAGTAACTTGAGGACTTAAAGATAAACCATCTAAAGTTGCTAAATTCTAAGTTAATGTTATTTTTTTGCCGCCGCTACCACTAGCATCTAAATATGTACCAGCTTCCTTTAAATCATTATGAGTATCTGTGACAGTATAAGTATTTTTATTAGTAGATTTTAAGTGACCAAAATTATCATAAGTATTTTCTTCAACAATAATATCAACTGTAGAATTGCCTGATTTATATCCATCAGTCTTGGGTGACATAGAAGTTTTTACATCAGTATTTTTTGTATAAGAACCAATATGACTAATGGTATAGGTACTATTTGTTGTGTCTTCTCCAATAGCCTAAGTTACGGAAATTTTTTCTCCATCACCATTAATAGTAAAACTACCTGCTTCATTCATAAAACCAGTTTCAGCATTAGTTTTAGTCTTTAAAACTGTTTTATTATTTTCATGTTCTAATTGATAAGTAGTATCAATATCACCAGCAGGAATAATTGCCCAAGAGATTTCATCTGTAATGACTCCATTTACTTCTGTACCTTGAGAAACTAATAAATCACCAGGATATAAAGTTTCACGTCTACTATCACTAGGCTAATTTAAACTATCTAAAATTACCTCTCCGGTTTCATCAGATGTAGTGAAAACAGTCTGTTTAGTGCCATTATATAAATAAACTTCACCAATACCAATTATAGGCACCGGCTATCCAGTTGTTGAATCAGTAGTCTTATTTTTTAAATCATTAATAGCACTTACAACACCATTATAATGTAAAGCATTAATACCAGAAATTTTATCATCAATACGAGCATTTAAGGCTGTAGTAATATCAGCAATACCATCTTTAAAAGCAATGTTGGTGGCATCAATTTTTACTTTTGGGTCTAAGTAAGCTGAATATCCATCTTTATTATTACTATCTGTAATCTTTAGCTCAAAGCCACTATCGGTGAGTTTATTTACTTCAGTTGTTTTAGTACCTAAGTTAGAACCACTAAAATCAGTAATTGTAGTATCTGTAGCTGAAATTTCAATAGTTGCTTTATCATTTACTTTAAGCTAAACATTATTACCGCTAACAATATTAACATCAGAAGAAGTGGCTGCTAACTTTTCATTAGACCCCCGTAACTATAACTATACTTCTTTGTTATCAGTAACATTTGCTGCTTTAATTTTGAAAATATCTCCAGCAGGCACACTAAGAGTAACAGTTAAATCATCATTCGTAACTGTCTTTTCAATAACAATATTACCACCAGAAACAAAATTAATTCCAGCAGCATAAGGAGTCTTACCACTAGTTACCTATAATTGGACATTTCCTTCTTCATCTTCTACGAAAGACACTTTTTCAACTTTAGTATCAGTATCAGGATTAATCTATACTAATTCTGTACCATTCCAAATACAAAGAGCATTTAATGGTACGTCTACTTCAGTTTTATCTTCATTCAAAATTTTATCATTTTTAACATAATAAAGACTGCCAACATCATTGCTTGCATTTATTGCCGCTTTAGCCTCTGATAAGTATGTAAAAAACTAAACACCCTAATTTACAGGTACAGGGGCTTTTTCATCTTCTAAGCAAAGATATAATCTGTGAGTATCAGTAGTTAGATAAAAAGCACCAGCATGACATTTATTTTTATTTTCTACTTTTTTTAAACTATCTAAACTACTTTGTGTACCATTTAAAAACTATAATTTCTTATTTTTTAAATCAGCCATAAATTCACGTCTCCTTCATTAAGTTGTAGAACTTTCGGCTATTTCGCTCCAAGTTAGACGAGCATCAAGTTCATTAATTTTTTCTGTATTATTAGTAATTAGTGTTTCAAGAGTACCAATTTTAGCACTTACTAAAATAGGTTGGTTATCACTATCAACACCAAGATCAATAGAAGTTTCAACTTTTTCAAGTCGGTCATATAAATCTAAACCGCCAACTTCGCCCTTAATAATTTTAACCACTTGGTCAGTCAAATTACCAATTTTGGCAACATCAATAGATTTAATTTGTAACTAACGGTCAAGATTTAATTCACCAACTTGACCAGTTACAATTTCAAATTCATTAGTATCGACACTGTTGATTACATTTTTCTCAGATTCTTGAACTTTAGCTTTATCTTCATTAGTATAATCATTAGTAGATAAAACCTTATTTCCATCTTTCTTAACGTAATCACTTAAATCAACAGCCCAATCACCAACTTTTTCTAAAGCACCATCAATAATAATATATTCATCATACTTATTGTCGCCAATAGTATTATTAGGCACTAGGTAAATAAATTGGTCCGCGTCAGTAGCACCCATATCAACCTCTTCAAGAGAATTGACAATCTTACGCTGGATATGCCCAGCCTTGGCGACAGCCTCACTAATTTTAGTATCAGTCTCAGTCTTTGTATAAGCATCAATAGTATTATCATTAATCTTATCAACTAAAAGACCAATAACTTCGGTTAAATTTTTATTTTTAGTTTCTAAAACGATATTATCACCAGATAAAATATTATCTTTAAAAGCAATATCGTTAGAGTTAATTTCCTAAGTAAGTTTAGTAAATGTAGGGGCACCATCGGTAGTACTACTATGTACCCAAGTATTAATTTCACTATTAATACTAACAAGGATTAAATCTCCAATATTACTAGAAGTGCCAACTACCCGAAGGATAGCTTCGCTTTCAGTCTCACCTTCATTCGGCGTTACTTGAAAAACTTGTGCGGCGGTGCCTAAACTACTCTTATCTACTGGACCCCATTTACCAGTATCTTTATTGTAACCCAATAAAGAACCATCAACAGCACCAGTTAAATCAATATCAGTTAAATCACCTAATTTAGTAGCTCCACCAGTACTTCCAGAACTAGTACCAACATGTTTTTCACCTAAATATAAGTCCCAAGTAGCCGCATCTTTTAGACCAACAAAATATAAAGTATCTTCATCCTTATTAGCTAATGCCCCATAAGCTGTTGGAGTACCACGCTAAAATTTAACATATTTTGCTAAATAATCAGGCATTATATCCATCCTTTCTACAATTCTTGAAAGAATCGTTAATTTATATATTTAAAAAAATTCAGCGCAATTTATTAACCTTGCGCTAAATTATTTAATTGAGTTTCTAAATTAGTTACCCTTGTTTTTAAAGTACGAATTTCATTTTCAATATTATTCCATTCTTTCTAAGTAATGAAATCGCCAATTTCAATATATTGTAATTTATCACCAACTACTTGCTTCTGGTAAACAGTATTTGTAGCTTTAACAAATACAAATGCGCCAACTAAAACCCTATTATCCTCTAGAGTCGCATTCATTTCATTTATAGTATCAAAATAATTATTAATTATAAATAACTAATCTAAACTGCCATAAAATCCACTCATTATTGATTTCCTCCTTCATAAGCAAAATCAATAATTAATGATGCTCCTGGAATTGTTCTAATCTTCTGTAAGCTTTCAGGGGCAAAACGAATAGAAGTAATTTCTGCCTTACCACTTAAATCAATTTCATAAATTCCAGTAGTACCAAGACTGATTGAATAATCACTATTATTTAAATAAAATTCCGTACCCGGTAAACTCTAAATACCAAGCTTTGTAATTGGATAATAAGCATTAAAACAAGACCCACCATAAAGCCTATTAGCAGTTAATCCACTTGGCTAATTTTGATTATCTTTATCACCATAGTATCTAAACTACATAATACGTGCCATATCTTTTCCCCCTTAATTTAATCTTTCAGGAGCTTTTGTAGCACTAATACTCATTGTGCCATTATAAGTCAGCGAAAAACTAATTCGACTAACTAAATACTCCCCATCTATATTACTTGATTTATCACTAACACGTATTCTTGTATTAGGTTGTAAATAATAAATAGGAATAGTAGTTAGTGTAATACTTTCAGTACAATAAGCATAATTATATAACATATTATCGAGAACATCCTTTGCGCTTTTACCTTGTCCACTAATAGAAAATAAATTCTCCATTTCAGGACGAATAAAAGCCGCACTATATCCCGTTTTTTCTTTTACTTCACTATTTTTATATTCTTCTGGTGTAGTAAAAATAACATTCGGGACTTCTCTAAAATATATGGCAGTTACATCATTATCATTAACTGATTTAGCCCTTGGACCAATAGTATGAACAGAATATTGCCCCATATCACTAGTATCGTCTAAAAAATCAAACCAAAAATTTAATGTTTCAGGTGAATCTTTTATTTGACGCGCCCAATAGGTGCTATAACCATCTTCATCATTAGTCTATCCATAAATAAGAGCGCCAGTGCTATCGCGCTTCTCATCTGGCTCAATATCATAAAGCTAGCGCCAAAATCCTTGTAAGTCAGTATAATACTGTTCATAGCCTGTGCGGCCAGTCGGATAGTAACTGCCTTGACCATCAGGACGTAAATTATTATTTATTATCATTACATTATAATTATCTTCTTCATTATGCTAAAAATAATCTAATGCCATTTGATAAATAATCTCACGCCAATCAATATCTTTATAGATTTTCTCATTTTCATTCTTATAGTTTTCTAATGTGGTATATACAATACCATCAAAACTACGATAAAATTCTGGTTTATGGTCAATAGCATAGCGCAAATGAATAGGAATTTGTGCATCTCCAACACCTTTGCGCTAACCCCATATCGCATAATCATTCTTTAAATTATTAAGCGCAGGAGTATTCTAAAATGCTGTAATTAAATTAGAATCTTTAAATGTATAAGTAACTGCAGAGCTCTAAGCCGCAGATTCTACATATTCCTCTTTACCAATCTTAGTAATATTAGTCCATACAGTATTTAAATAAGTCTTCTTTTTCTAAAAAATAAAGCGGCCTTGAATATCATAAAAATATTCATACTCGCTTAACATATTTTTTATCTTATCTAAAACTGATGTAATAGTTTCACCAACATTAGCAATTAAATCACCCGCATAAGTCAAATCAGTGATTCGATAACCTGGAGTATCACCATAAGTAATTTTACAAATAGTATACTTTGATTCGTGATATTCGGCATCAGTAGCTTTTGGAAATGAAACAATAGTAGGAGTAGAACCAACTGCGGACAATCCCTAATCTAATTCTAAACGATGGTCATAAAAATATTTCTAAGGAACTTCTTTGTCCCAATCGGCAATAGCAATTAATTCAGTTTCACCAAGTGGCTAACAACGAACATTACCTTTTAAAGTAAATGTATCATAAGTATCTCTATCTTGATTATAAAAAATATACATTGGAGTATCAACATCACCACGATATTCCAATAACTCAAATCCACTATCTTCCAAATCATTAATTACTATATTTTCATAAGCTTCGCCACCATAGGCATGAACTGCTTCCTTAATAATTTTTTTAATAGGAACAGATGTTTTAGTAATTACATTTGTTTCTTTATCCCAATATTCTTCACAGCCAAAATCAATTTGTGAAGGTAATGAGCCACCCATATCACCATTTAATAAACACATCTTATCTTTACCACTAATACTAATAGTATAACTGTTTGTATTATAAGAAGTGGCAAATGAAGCAATTACAAATACTCCAAAAGGAAACCAAATAATATCTGGATAAATATCATTAATAGTATTCTTTAAACCAATCTCTAATTTAAATTTATTTTTTAAACCCCAATAATAATCAGTAATATTAACATTATTAGCAACTAATGTTAATGAACAAGTGCGGCGAACCGCGGAAGACCCATCAATGTTGATGGACCCTCCGGTCACCGAACCCTCTATCTATTCAAGTGGTTCCTCATTAAAATTTAAACTAATGATACGAGCATAAGTTTCTTTTTCTCGGTGTTCATCAAGCTAAATTAAAAATTCATTGTCAAGGAGGGGATTTTTCATAATTCAACTTCCTTTCCAATATATTCATCACAAATACTTAAATAATTATTTTTTGCTACTAAATAAGATGTTTCCGCACTCCTAAGATTGGTGATATTAGTTTCAATTACATTATTACCCCAGCCGATTTCATTTTCTAGCTACTTTTGATATTTTTGATAAGTGGTTAATCTACTATCATAAACATCACGAGCATTAATTAAATTACCATATTTAACAGCATCAGTAGATTCTTCAATAGAATAATCAGTAATCTTTAACTAATAAGAAATTTCAACAACTGTACCATTATTAACAGTAATTTCTTTTATATTATCAAAATCATTAATCATAATCCAATTATTAGATGAATCACGTGCTTGAATATTTCTTTCATCATTATATTCAATATAAATACCTGTCATATAATCTCCAACTAATAATTGTAATTTACTATTTTTATACTCATAATATTTTTCATAACCTGGCTCAGGAATACGATTACCCTAATCCCCTTGAACCTTTATTACTTTATAAATAAGCAATTTATCATTTGTATATGATGTAAATTCCTGAGTGCAATTTACATCAGTATAAATTTTAAATTCTCTATCACCCTCAGCAAGTGTTGATTCCTACCAATATAATTCATTTTCATATAAAGGACGATTTTTAAAACGTAAAAAATAAATCTAAGGAATAGAATATTTTTTAGAATTAACCAGTTTATTAAATAATTCGCTCTCAGGACCAATTATCTATCGTGAAAAAATATCCTAAATAGTAACATTGTTAATATCTTCAAATTGATTTGGTACCTGCACTTCATAAGAAAATTCTAGCTTGCCCGCGTGCGCACGGTCGCTAGTATCGTGTTCTGAATCACAAATGACCTTAGAAATTTTTAATCCCGATTCTGCGATATACTAGCCAGTTCTGCCAATAGTAATCCAAAAACCAGTAGGACAATTAGTAACATCATGCGCAATCTCATCATCTAAATAAATTTTATCTCCAGGCTACATATTAGTAAATTTCAACCCAGTAGCAGGAGAATGTGGTAATATATTACCATCTTTATAACTAGCTTCTTTTAATTCTTCTTGAGAAACTTTAACAGTATAACCAGCATCAACCCCACTCTCAGGCTAAAAGCAAATACGACAATCAGGATAAACGCTAATTATTTCATTATATTTATTTAAAGGAACACTATCACCTTTATCTAAAGTAGTTAAATATTTCTGAAGAGCGCGAATTGGGTCTAAATAAATTTCACCAGTCTACCATTCAGATTTATTAATATCATCTACCCGTGCGAATCCATATTCTAATAAATTTTCATAAGTATAATCCGCAATCTCATAAGCAGTACAAGAAAATGTATGAAGCATTCGCCCGAGTGTATCATTAGGAGATAATGAATTATTTAATAATCGCACTATATAATTACCTTCTCCTGGAGAGCGAAATAGCTTAGGTTTACCATTTTCTAACCAATCCATAACCGCTAGTTTAAAATTGCGTTCTGCGATAATATTTTCGCTAGTTAAATTAACATCATAAGGTTCTATAACCTATTTCATAAATAATTCATCATTATCCATATGATAAGAAATTAATCCAGAGATAGGCATTTCTTTATACTCGACATTACCATTACGGAAAATAAATGGATATTTACTACCAATGGTATCTACTTTAGCTTCCATGCGAGTATTTTTAAATGATGTAACTTTTGGGTTATACTTAACCTTTAATTGTTTTTCACCATCATATAAAAATAAATCTTCAAAATCACCCATAACTTCATTAGATAACAATTTTTCAGATACCATACCATTATCACTAAACTATTGAAGAGCATATTTATAATGAACTCCTTGCTCAATAGTAAAATCATAAATAGGGTCAATATTATATACTGATAGATTATTCATCTTTAATCTAGCAATTTCATTCCAAATAGTATAATCACTAGTTTCATCAGAGCGTAACAATTTAAATGCGCCTGATAATGTCATTGGGTCTTCACCATTATGTTTATTCTCTGGTCCAGTAAAATAAATCTTAATATATCCATTCTCAAAATTCAATTCAGCATTGATTTGAGGTTGATTAAGCATTGGCGCAGTAATCTATTCCATAAGCCTATATTTAGGTGAGGAAACTACCATATTATTCATAGTAGTAACCGTATACTAAATATAATAACTTATACCCTCTTCAAACTCTCTAGTATAACTAAATGGGTCATGTTGAGTATATAAGTCAGTTTCATCATCATTAATACCTTGATGAATTAATTCTTCAGTTTGATAAATAATATTATGTTCTTTATCTTCAATAGTAAAATGATGCGAATAAACCTTTTCATTAGTATCATAAACAGTTTGACCATTTATCTGATAAGAAGGAATTTTATACACACCAATATAATTATAAATATGTTGATTAATATTACTAGTTAAACCTTCAATATAAACTTGCGGTTCCGCAGTATATTTAACAACACCAATAGTAGAATAATATCCTACTAGCTTTTGCTTTTCGCTTTCTTTATTAATATAGGCTAGCTATACTTTATAATGCTAGCCTATATTTAATTTATTTTTAAAATCACTAATATCAAATTCAGCTTGATCTGCCGTAAAACCATTTGATTCTACATAAGCTATATATTGATTACTAGTAACTGTTTTTATTTTAAGCGCAAACCCGCCAACTTCTTTGGGACTAACTGTTTTATTCATAGAATAAAGGACAACAATTTTATCACCACAAAAAGCGGGTATTGTTCCTTCAATCTAGGGAGGATACAATTTCTTCAATGCCATTATTACTCCTCCTTATTATTTTTTTGTTGAGTCATTAACTCCTATTCTTGTGTCTTAATAAATTTAAATAGCGCACGCTCCGCATCTACTAAATGAAATGCGGATTGACCATCAACTTTAACTTGTAATAATTGATTATAAATATCAGCTAATTGCTGTAATTGCTCCATATTCATAAATCATTCTCCTTTATCTCTTATTTAAAACGAGCATAAACACCATGGATATCATTGCAATCAAAATAAATTGAACCAGCTCTAAAACGAATATTGCCACGGCAATCTTTTTGTGAATAATATTCAGCATTTAAACTAATAAAATCTTCTCTTATAGTAATAAATGACTATTGAGTCCCTTTAGTAAAATTTAAACCAGTATTAATACCGGTAGCTTTAATTGTAGCAATTGCATCTTTATCACTTTTATACTACATACCAACACCATTAGTATCTAAATCTTCAATATTGCCATTGTCATATCCAGTAGTAAAAGCACCAATTAAACCATTAGTCTAAACTTTTCCATTTATCTCTGCGCCAATACTTAAATATCCATCTAGCCAAATCAAACTCTTTGTTCCACCATCACCATGTAAAGCTCCAGTATAAATATTAGCACCAGTAATACTTTGATTTAGGGCATCTAATATAATATTACCACCATTATCTTGTAGTGTTCCTTCAACAATTTCCCAATCGCCAATATAACCACCAGTAGCAGTAATTTCACCTTTCCAATTTACTATAAAATGACTACCAATAGATAATGGATTTTTATTTAAATCTGTAGTAATTAAAATAGAATTATCTTTTTTATTAGTAGTATTACCAACATCAAGAGTAAAATTATGTGCTTTAATTGTACCCTCTTTTAAATTAATCTGCATACCTTCTTTATCATTTTCTCCATAATTTGCAGATTCAATAATACCTTGTGTACCATCAAATTCAATACGACCATTTCCATCTTTACCAATAAAAGCAGTACCATCATCTTTAAAAGCATAACTCATAGCACCATGATGAAAACCATATAAACCAGTAGTATCAGTAATTTCATTACCATTAGTGCCTTGCTCCCAAGCGCCCATTATAACACCGCTAAAAGTATTATCATCTTCTTTACGACCAGCGGCCATCTAAGCAGCTAAGATATAATTCTTTTTTTCATTAATCTCAAGAGCGCCATCCCATTTATTTAATGTCCCAGAAGGATAACGATTTTGAATAGATAAAATAGGCTAAATCCATAATATTTCCTAAGTAATAGTTTCATTACCCTCTTCATCAGTGGTTGTTGCTGACTACTAACAAACTACAGAAATATTCTTACAAGCATTTTCAATATAAGGATTTAATGCTGATAATGAATAAGTCTACTTACCCTCAACTAATTCACCATTCTCATAAACAGGTTTAATAACTATCTTATGAGTATATCCATGTTCTACTTCATTTTCAGTATAATTCTAACTACTCCAAATAACATCAGGTATATTTTCTACAGTAGTAGTTATTACCTAAGTTTCTTCATCAATTTTATTAACTAATTGATAAATATAATATGGATTACGATAATAATCTGGTTGTCCAGCACTGTCATAAGAAACAATATCCGCACCAATTATATATTTATAATTTTTATTTTTCTTAACTGGCAAGGGTAAATAAGCATGTAAATCATAATCTCCCCAGCCATTATTATCATTACTTTTTTTAGGTAGAATCGCATGAATAATAGGTGCTTGTACGATAGGATTTTCTAATGTGCCGAAACTGCGCTCACCTACCCACTTTATTTCACGTCGATTAGTTGGGCCACCGCCGCCTTCGCCATTAATATCAGATAATCCAAAACATCCATTATTATTTTCAATAGACCAAGTAATATCGCGCTAACTAATATCCTACAATTCATTATTATAATCATATAAATAAGCTGAAACAGTTAATACTTCGCCATCATCCTCTACTGGAATACCAGTTTTACCATCATCAAAATCCAAGATAAAACTAAAATCAGTACCAGTAGTACCAGCCTATCCAAATGTAAAATTCTTACTAGCAGTAAAAGTAACTCTATTATTAATTACTTCACAGCGAATTGTATTATTATGATATTGCGCGGTATTATAACTTCTAATACGATAATTTAAATAATTATATTTTTCAATATTATAATTATTACCAGTATTCGCAGGCTTGTCAGGGTCAGTATTTTCTTCATTATCTAAATAAGTATTTACAAACACATAATACCCATCTACAATACCAGTCGGATTTTCTTTACTAGTCTATAAAGTTAAATGAGTGTTCATGTCTGGCGTACAAATTATCATTGTGCTATTTACAGGGACATACCATCTAATCTCTTCAGCCTCTAGTAAATCATGCCGTTTACTTTCGGTAATAGATTTAAATGTCGCTTTTAAAATGCGGTTAATAGAACTATCTTTAGTTTCTAATAATCTATTACCTTGATTATAAATCAAATAATTACCATTACTATTATCTTTGCACTCTAATCCAAGAGCGAACATGGCATCTAATGTAGGTTTATTAACGACCTCACTATTCACCTAGAACTCAAGTATATTAGAGCGGATAACTTTATTATCATATAAAATAATTACCTTGATTCTTTCATAGGCAATTGAAGTATCTGGAATTAAATAAGTTGTAAAAAATTCCTCTGACAAACGCGCATCTGCGTTTTCACGATTCCATCTAGACCAATCATCATCAACCGCGTCCCATTTCGCCATTGCTTCCTCGTCTGCGCTCTTAATCCAGGATTCAACTTTCTCTTCGCCACTTCTATCAACACTTCGGAAATAATGATTACCTTCTACATCATGTTTTTCTTTTGCGAAATACTACCAGAAGGCTCCAGAATAACCATCCGCAGATGAATTACCAATCGAATATCTATACCAACGGATTTCATATTCTAAACTATTCTCCTAAGTAATAGAAATAAATTTATCATCATCCTAGTGTATCCAGCGCAACATAATCTTACGATTATTGTCAGCGGCCTTCTCGGGTTTAACATTACAAATCTAAGGCTAGAATGTATAAATAAGCGCGGTTTCACTATCAAAAGCATTTGCATCATAACCTAATGATACAAATAAATCAGTCATAAACAGGTTTGGTGCAATAGGCGTTTCATCACCTGAATCTAAATCCATAGAAGTAAAATAAGGAATCGGTATGCCATCATTGTCCAGGAATGAGCCAGTCTATTCATAAAAAACAACCTAGATACCAACAATTTGCCCAATTCCGCTTACATCAAATACTTTCTCCTATTGGGTAAATGATTCAAAGTTATAAGGATTACCATAGAAATCATTTGTATTTAAATAAACTTCATAAATAGTCTATACTGGGTCACCAATTGGTTTACCTTCCTCAACAGCCGGGTCAGTCTCAGCGGCAATAGATACTTTTAAACCATATTCACCACTTACACATTTAAAATTATTCACCCAGCTCTAAAATGAACCTTGTAATCCGAGTCGTGTATAACCAACAAAAGGAAGTCTTCCTTCATCAGTATTTGCGGTCCATTCATAAATTATCCTATTCTAATAAGGACGGTAATCAATATCAGATTTAATAACACAAGGCGCATTCGCTATTAATCCTATGGTTTTAGTAGATTCAGCGGCCGCCATATTACCGGTCATATCAATAAAAGAATCTAATGGATCTTGATAATTAATAGGGGTAGTAGACTCAGTAGTCTATTTACCAACAATAAACTTCTACTAATTCCAATCTCCATTAGGAATATTTACATATACACTTTCGCCTTTGCGGTATTTTGCGGTAGATAATGCTTCAAATGATATTGAATCATTGCCAACTGTATAAATACCGTCATCCTTCTTACTATCATCTAAAATAGTATAGACATCAGTAGTATCAAATTTTATATCTGCTAATCGAGCTTTAATAATATTATCTACACTCGCACAAAAAATATCACTATAATCAGGCATAAAGTATAACTCCTTTCTCTCCATATTCTATTATATTTGAAAAAAACTTAATAGTAAATTAAACATAATAGACCAAAAAAAATAAAGGGTGGAGAATAAATCTCCACCCTTCTAGGTTATTTAATTTTACGATTAGCATATTGAACAGAAGTATTAATAAGATTATTAAATGCCTCCTCGATTTCATTATGGCTAACTACATTGGGGAAACTAGCCTAAATAGAAACTTGTTGGTCTACCATACCCTGTGTCTCACTCCCCACCACAGGCGGTAAGTAAGGTCCAACACCGCGGAACATACTGCCAGACCGCAAGTCAATAGTCTAAGCAATTTCACGAACGATATTAACTGCCTTTAAGAAATTACTAGTATCATCAGCATTAAGAACTAATTCCTTTTGATGTAAGAAAGCTAAACGTCCTTCAGTACCCCATTTACCAGTATATCCACCAGTATCAAAATGTTTAACCCATCCAGCATTTTTAGCATCTTCACGAATTTTTTCCCACTTGTCAGCTGGAATCTATTGGAATTTACTGTAAGCAGACCACATACCTTGACCAAGTTTATATCCTAAGAAATAGAATCTATCAACATCTTCATTACTGACCGCGCCAGTACCAGGATTTTTATTTAATTTACCCTGACGATTAGTATAATAAGACCAATATTCATCACTGCCATAAGCGACCTTTCCCATCATTAGTGAATAATCTCCACCAGAAGCATATTCAGCGCCATTGTTAGCATTAGTATAGCTAGCTTGTAATTCAATTAAACGTTGTAATTGTTTTAATTGAATTTCACCAACTTTAATATTTTTAAGAATATCATCTCTCTAGTGTTGATAAGCAAGAGTTATTTGTTCAACTAAATCTAACTATCTACCAAGAGTAGGAATTAAATCATTTTTCAACTAGTTATACATAGCATCACTCTCGGTAGTGATTTCTTCAACACTACGAGTGGTATTTTCTAACTCGGTATTTAACGCACTAGACGCATCTTCCCACTCTCCAATAGCATTATTAATGGCATCAGTATAATCGCCAACCGCGGTTTTCCATTCATTGCCCTTATCAATAATAGCTTTATATCCGTTAACCCAGGCATCTTGAACGACTCTAGCATCTTCCTCTTGAGCTAGATTATATAAATCATTGGATGCTTCAATAAGCTTTTGATATTCTTCAATTAGACGTTTGCGGTCTTCTTGATAATTGCCCTCACGATAAAGCGCATCATCATTAGCTTTTTCATCTAACTCAGCAAGCTTTTCAGCAAGCTCTTGTTCATATTGAAGTTTCTACTAACCATATTTATTAGTAGCATTAAGACGAATGTTATACAAATCATTTTCAGCATCAGCTAATGCTTGTTCAGCATCATTAACCTTATCCTAATCAGCTGTATAAACATAGCCGAAATTACCTTCACTATCACGCTATAAACGCACAGTAGATTTAGCATTTTGCGCTTCTTCAAGAGCGATTTGCGCCTCTAGAACTTTATACTTGGCTTGCGCAATATCTAACTCTAATTGACTTAATTGATTTTTCTCTCTAAGCTATTCAATCTCTTTAGCAAATTGAGCATAGCGATTTTTAGCACCCTGATTATCAGTTTTATCAATCGCACTATTTACTTGATTCAATAACTTATTCATCTCATAAATCTAATTAGTCTTGGTTAAATATTCATCTTGATAAGCGGAAGTCCGACTCATAGAATCATTGAGAACATCCCAACCCATTCCATCAGTCAAAGCTTTGTTCATAGCATCTGCCGCCTACTACATCTTAGTAGTTAAAATCTCTTTAAGAGCTTCACCATAAGATTCGGCATTGGCCAACATAGTTTCCTCAGCTTGATTAAACTATTCAACTGCGGCATCATAGCTAATCTAAGCCATTTCTTTCTCGGCGTCAGTGCGCGCTTCGGCAAGCATAGCGGCCGCATCTTCCTTTGCTTTCTTCATCTATTCATACCAAGATTGAGAAACCTCGAAATTGTTTTTACGGGTTTGAGCAGTTCCCTCGAGAATTTCAAGAACCTTATCATAATCAGTGTCTCGACCCATAAGAGTTAGAATAGAGCGATAGTGATCCATAACACTAGTTAAATGGTCCATCTAATCAGTATAAGTAGTCAGCTTTTCAGTTGCCTTTTGGAGAGTTTCTTCATAATAGTGAACCATCTAATTATCAAGGTCTCGTAAACTTTGTAGATAATTTAACGTATCATCATAAGCCTATTGTAAACCCTCAGCATACTATTCTTCGCCAATTTTACCACTATAAAATAATTCATTTAATTCTTTAGCGAAATCACCAACATTTTCCAACTAAGCTGATGTTGGTTTCATCTAACTATATAAATATCCAAAAGCTTCAGACGCCTTAAATACATTATCACTTACAGAATCAAAGTAATAATTAAGTTTATTTAATTCATTATCATCAACAGTAATTTTGACTTCTAATTTATGAGATAATTTATCAAACATATTTTGATATTGTTCATAAATTCTTGCTAATTTCTCTTCTAAAGTTTCTTTCATTGTAGAAACGCTTTCATCATATTGATCAATAGTATCATTGACTTCTTTTAAATAATCAGAAAGTGGAGTTACCCATTTTTCACGATAAGCATCTTGAGCATCCTTAGAAATCATCTTATTAGCTTTTTCTTCATAAGTATGAAGTAAATTATAAGCTTTCTCCATTTCAGATGTGTAATTAATAATATTACCATCTTTATTACGAACAAAATTAAATTTATATTTAGCATCAGAGCTATGAATTAATTTCTATAATGACTTCCAATCTTCATCAGCATATTCTTTAGCTTTCTTGGCTTTAGTATCAAGTAAATCAATTTCTTTCTATAGTTCAGCTTGATATTCATCCATGGCATCAAGACGACTTTTACCATAAAGCTAATCTAAACCATTTTTAACTTTGTCCTAAGCACGTTTTATATTATCAAGTGAATCAGTAATTTCTTTATATCTATCGACAACATCTGATTTTTTAGTAGTCTATTTAGTTGGTTTATTTTTAGAGCCACTACCAGATTTTTTTGTTGAGGATGGCGATACACTACCATGACCAGTATAAGTAGTTGGTAATTTACCTTCATTAATTTCTGGTGTTTTTGGATTATCTTCGGTACTAATTTGTGCTACTGGAACATACCCTTTTACTTTCTAAGGTTTACCTGGAACAACATAAGTTCGCCAAGCGCTTCCAACAGAACGAGGACGTGTTCTACCACTTCCATCTCCAATATCAACCTCTTCAACATAATCTTTTACTGGTTCTTTAACTTCTGTATAAGTAGGTACTTCTGTATCTTGTTCAACATATTTAACATCAACTTTAGCCTATACACCCATTTGATTTAATAAACTATTCATTTCATCAACAGACATATTAGTAGCTAAAGCCATTTTATTTAATGATTCAACCCAGTCGCTATCCATACTATCAATACTATCGCCAACTCTAATAGTACCATTCTAAATAGCAGTCTATAATTCAGTAATACCAGCTAAAACTTTTTCTTTCTCTGAATCAAATTCATCACTAGTTAATGTAATTTTTTGACCATCATCTAACTAAAGAGATGAAAGAGCATCATTAAATTTTAAAGATTCAACAGTTGCTTCAGCGGTCTTTGTACCTAATAATTCGATAGATTTAGCGTCACCGGCCATAGCTTTATCAAGCAATTTTAAATTATCAGCATTATCAAAAAAGTCAGTAGGTAATTCTAAATCAGTAGTCGCACCAACTAAATCCTAAATTGTATCTGTAACTTCACTTACCGCCTTAGCGTAATCAAGACTTGTTTTCTTTCCAGTAGTAAGAATTTTTTTCCAGTCTTTCCAATTACTTACAAGACTTGCTACACCTTTATTCATTCGAGCATTGCGAATAGCTAAATCTGCGGCCGCCTTAGCTTCAAGTTTATAATTACTAGCTAACTACTTAGCCTAAACCTTAGCGGCATCTGCATCAATACCATATTTTTCTGCGGCTTCTCCAATTTTTACTGATGCTTCTAAAGCTTCAATAGCAGCTTTTACTTGCTCTCCATTATTACTAAGAAGACTTTGCTAATAATCTTCAATTTCTGTGGCGCAATTATCATAATTATTTGCTAATGATACTAAAGCTTCACCATAAGTATTAAGAGAAGTAGTATCCATTGCCCTTGCAATAGATTGCAATTCATCTAAAGAACTAGCAGTTTTTAAAGTCTATCCTTGTAATTCTATAGAAGACTAAATAAATTCCTAATACATCTATTGAATAGCTTCCATGTCAGCAGCTTCAATTTTAAAATTACTTAAATCAGTATTTAAATAGTCTTGTGCTCCCTCAGTAGAATAACCAGTGAAATTGGTATTTTGCATTGCTTGCAGTCTAGCTCTAGTAAGTTCTTCAGTATTTTTATTACCAGATACTAATTCCATATCTTTAGCTGTAACATTATTTTCATTAGCAGCATTATTAATAGCTTTTTGATAATTTTTTACCGTATCCAATAGCGAACTTGTACTAATAGCATTGACTGCTTTACGCAAGTCATCAGCGGTCCCCACTAATTTATAAGTACCATCATTCATTTCAGTAAAATACTTATCAACATTAATACCAGCATCTTTCAACTAATCATAAACATCAGCGTCAATTGTATCGCCAGTCTTTAAACTCTTAATAGATTTTTGAAGTTGAGTATTTTCTGCAATAATAGCATCACCACTAGTATTATAAACTCGTGGCATCTCTTCAACCTATTGGATTAAATTATCAATAGCAGGACCCTATAAATCATATTCAGCTTTAAGCTCTTTTAGTTTAGCAATATTTTCATCAGTATTAACATCTTCAGCTCCAAGAACTTTAAAAAACTCTGTCAAACCTACACTTTTATTTTTGTTCTCTTGAGCGGCTTGTAATACTCCGAGTTCATCATTTAATTTTTGATTATTAAATGCATTTCCATAAGCTTCAGAATATTCTTTCTTTTCACCAATAGTCATTTTAGAACTGTCAATTTTAGACAAACGTGACCTATCAACAATATCTAAACTATCATTTATTTCTTTTGCACCTTCAGATAACTAGTCTGCTAATTCTTTAGAAGACATTCCATAAATTTGAGCAAATTGCTCGAATTGTTGTGGAGTAACACCTAACATACTAGTTAATTTACCATTAGCAAAACCATCTTGTGCTTGAGATAACTACTATTCAGTTAAAGATTTTGCCCATTGAGTTGCATCAAATTGGCCAGTGGTATTATCATAACTATTAGTAAGATTAATTAAATTATCCTTAATACGTGTAGAATTAATATTAGCAAAAGCCTTATCTAACTACTCCATCTGTTTATTAAGCTATTCCGTAGCATCTATTGTTGCTAAAGTTGTAGCAACAGCTTCTTTTGTAGTAGACCCATTTACATATTTTTGTTCATTCGTATCCCAATACTAAAATGTATTTTTTTGAGTATTTAAGCTACCTTCTTTAATTTTATAACCCTATGCTTCAAGAGCTTTTTGCATCTATGTAGCATCATAACCTTCTTCATACTATTTCGCATTTTCATTTATCGTTTTCTAATAAATATCTGACCCAATAGCATTAAGTAAAGAATTATTTGAAGAATTTTGTACTATTTTATTATTTTCAAGTGCGTTATGAGCAATTAATTCATTATTAGTTTCTTGTAAACTATTCGCTACATCAAGTGCTGAAGTTAATTCTAAAATACTCTTCTCCGCACTTTGAATACCCTCTACAATAGCTTTATTTTCATCATTTATCTAAAATCCTAAAGCTTTAGTAATATCTTCTGGAGAATTGAATAAATCAGGATTGGTTTTACTCGCTTCAATAATATTATTTAATTGTGCGTTGTTAATATTCAACTAACGACTTAAATTAGTTAAATTAGATTTATTTTGAGCTTTCTAAGCTCCAATATCTGCATTTAGACTAGCTTGTTGAGTAATATTTGTATTCTACTGATATTCATTCTTTTTCTTTTCTAAGGCGCTATCATAAATATCAATACGTCCATCATTAACTTCATAATCTTGTCCTCGAATTAAACCATAATTTTTAATTAACTCAAGAGCTTGATCATTAGCTTTTTTTAATGCTGTTTTAAATTCATCAGTACCTTCAGTTAAAGAATCTAATCCATCACGAGCCGTCTAATATTCTTCCATTGAAGAAATTAAATCTTCATAAGCCTATTTAGTTTCATTATAACGCTCTTTTAAAAGTTCCGCACTTTTAGCCGCTTTTTCTGCAGCAATAGCATCTTTATTCCACCATTCATATAGACTTTTCACAACAATAACAACAGCTGCTACAACAGCAGCTAAAATCATCATTTTCCATACCAATGGACTAATTAAATCTAAAAGAGCAGACCCGCCTTTGCCTAATGCTTTGAAAAATCCTTCTCCCATTTGACGAGCTACAGTAAATTGCTCTGTGGCTAAAGGGATTAAAGCAGTGATATTATTATAACCTGCAAGAATTGTATCAAAAGCACCAATAGTTTTAAGACTAGCCAATCCCTATCCTAAATACAATACCGCGCTTGAAATACTCATTAATTTCTAATTAAAAGTGGCGGATTCATCATTTAAAGTTTCAAAAACATTAACTAATCCATTAACTGCCATAGATATAGACATAGCAGTCTGACCAATTGAAACTAATCGATTACCTAAATTTGAAGCAGCCTCCAAGCTTGATTTTAAATAATCTGTAATCTCAGTTAAAGCAGTTTTTGTCTAACCACTGGCCACATCCATTCTATTGAAAGCCATAGCTTCATCAGTAGCTAGTTTACTAATTATTTTCATTTTATCAGATGTGTTACCAGTAGTTGTTGCAAATCGTTCTGCAGAATGCAATGCTGAACTCATAACACTATCTAAGTTTTCACCTGGAGTTGCAAATGGGTTATCTAAATTTTCAACTGCTTTTTTATATCCCTCTGTTAAAGTTACTAAAACTTGATTATTTTTCGTCTCTTCTTCTATTACTCTGTTAATTGCTTTTTTTCGTTCTTCAACACTACTATTACCATTTTTAATAATATTATTAATACGAGTATTTAAACGAACAATATCTCCATAGCCTTTAATAGCACTTGTATTTAATTGAATAATACGCTCTTCATTTTCTGCAATTAAAGAAATCTAACCATTACTACTTCTTAAAAATGTACTACGTTTTTGTTCTTCTTCATTTAATTGCTAAGCAGCTAAAACTGAATTTTTTAATGCTTCCAACTATTCATAATTTTCATTAGAAGTTCTTAAATTACTGTCAAACATTACTTCATTTGTCCTATCATCAAATGAAGTTCCTGCGCTATCAAATAAAAAAGTATCATAACTACCACTGAGTACATCGCGCTATGCTTCAAGAGATTCAAGAGTTTGCTTTTCCTAAAGCTATCTTTCACTAGCCGCTAATACCTATTGTTGTAAATTAGACAACTATTCTTTTTGCTCAGCAGTTAACCTACTAGCATTAGCATCAATAATACCCTAAATATTATTTGCTTTAGCTAAATTTGTTAAATAAATATTAAACCCTTCACTTAAATGTCTTGTAGACTGTGAGGCATTGGTTAATTCTGCTGTTAATTTTGTCGCCTAAGAAGCTCCCGAAGCTAAATTATCAGTAAAAAACTTAGACTAACTAGCAACATTATTCATACCAACACTATTAATCTAATCTAACTAATCAGCTACTTTACGAGCATTTTGCTCAGCTGTCATAAAATATTGACCAAAGGAATCTTTTAAATTCCCAGTAGATTTTAATGTAGTAGCAACATTTTTAACCTTACCGCTAAAATCAGTAACTTTATCAATACCATTCTATAAACTAGCACCAAGTTCGGGACCTAACTGCTTCAACGCAATACTAGAAATAATTAATAAGATACCCTTTAAACCACCAAGACCTTTTATTAGAGTCTCAATACCGCTAATTACATCAGTAACACCATCAGTAATTTTAATAATGGTCTAAGTAGGAAGTAATTCATCATAAATACCTTCCATGGCTGCACGCATGCGGTCACGAGCAGCTTCCCAACTCTCAGCATAAATATCAGCTTGCTCTTGTAAAGAACCATCTGCATTATTAGCACGAGCTACATTTTCTTGATAGAAATCGAAATTCTCCATCAAGTTCATAAATTGTGTATATTGACGTACGCCAGCTACAGTCTATGCCAATGCAGTTTTCTAGTCACGCTCTAAAGTCTGCCATCTAATACCAATCTCGTTAAGTAAAGTATCCATATCTTTCAGATTGCCATTGGCATCCTTAATATTAACACCAACTTTTAATAATGCTTCTGAATACTTATTAACAGTAGTACCATCATCAAGAGTTTCACCAAGATTCAAACCTTGAATACGAGCAAATAAAGTTTTTAATGCCGTACCTACAACATCCGCACTTTCACGAGTTGTAGCAGTAATAGTTGCTAAAGCGGCAGCCGCATTATCAAAACTTAAACCAATAGTACTAGCAACCGAGGCAAATTTCTATACGCCATCCGCAATTTCGTCAGTACTAGATGCGGTATCTGCACCTAAGCGCACCATAGCATCAGCATAGTGCTCAAGATTATCTGAACCCTTAGCAAAGTTATTCCATACTGACGTTAATTGGTCAGAAATCTTCTCCGCACTCTCACCTGCGGCATTTGCCATTTTAAGCGTAACCTCAGTACGCTTAGACACTTCTTCATCACTAAGACCCTATTGATAGTAAATTAACGAAGCATTAGTATAATCTAATGTAGTAGAACTCAATGCTTTCGCAGCCTTATTTGCTTTTTCAGCAAATTTATCCATATACTCAATGTTATGCCCAGTGACAATACGAATATTATTTAATGATTCATCGAGATTTTTAGCATATCCATACGCAGTTTGTAAACTACCCACAAATGCATGTAATGCAGTAGATGAAATTTGCCAACGCGCAGTATTTTTCAGAGTAACCCAAAATTCCCCGAGTAAACCATTTGCTTTATTTATCTGAACACTTGCTGTAGATAGAGCTCGCTATACGTTCATAAAAGCTTGCTCACCGTCGCGACCGGCGCGCAGCAATCCAGAACTTAGCGTCGCAATATCAGTATTAGCAGATTTAAGACTTTTACTTAATTTACTTAAATCTAAATTACCAGTCTTTGAATTCATTGCGCCACTTAAATGACGTTGTAGCTCACGTGCGCTTGTAACCGCACTCTACATATCTTTATTCAAAGACATTCCTTCAAGAGGTTGTATATCAGCAAGTTTCTTTAAACTATCTGATAATTCCTAAATATTCTTTTCAGCCTATTTAGTATTAGCATTAACTGTTAAATCAATATTTAATTGCTTACCAGCACCCATAGTTTAAACTCCTTTCTCTCTATACTTTTATTTTTAGCTAAAAACAAAAAAAATCCCCTTGAGAACAATCTCAAGGGGATTATTCCTATTAACTTTGAAAAATCAAGTAATAAGATTTAAGTAATTAACCCAACTTACTAACTACATCCTTTAAAAGAGTTAGATTCTCAGGGTTAGATAATTCCTCGGAAATCTTAGTGGCATCGAGGTCAAGATTATTATAATCTCTCTATGCGGCCTCAAGAATACCAAGCGCGGAATTACGATATTTATAAATACTATCAGCCTGTTCATGGAGTGTGCGATTTAAAAATGCGAACTCACTATCGGGCATCAAGGCAATAATCTTATTCATAAGACCAGAAGCAACAAGTAAATCATAAAGCTTATCTTTATCATCTAATTGTGCCTTGGTGAATGTGATATTAGTATAATACTGCGCAATAGCAAGCGCAAGCTCCTTACTCATTGTTAAAGTATTATAATAACCCTCATTCTCAACAGAATTATTAAGGACATCAGTAAGTAATTGCGCCTTTTCAGCTATTGGAAGATAGCCCTTAATAATCACAGTTTGGTCATTAAAGGTAATTTGACCATCCTCTTTATCTAATACATCTTTTGTAATCTTTAATTTACTAAATGGAATTTTTGCCATAATTAAATGACCTCCTTTTACACTTTATTATATTATACCAAATTATTTAGATTTTGTCAAGTTTTTAAACCAGTATCTCTTTCGATAGAAGAAACAAAAAAATCCATCAATGCTTTTTCAGTCTATTCCATCAAATCTGTAGCCGGTTGGTTATTAATATTTTTTTTATAATAACTAGCTATAATTGGCCTAACCTCGACATTCTAACTAAAAATATTTAATAATTTTGTAATTGAATTAATAAGAGTTTTCATATTTGTAACAGAAGCATTAATACTTTTTATTTGTTCATTCAAAATATCTCCACCCTTAAAAAAGATATCAGGATTTTTCATAGTAGCTTGTAAGCAAGCATGCATAATACCCCAATACTATTGCTTATGATGATTTACTGGATAATGAGGAACTAAACTAGCCTATTCTGTAAAACGTAAAAATGCTTCCAATACATTACCTTCATTAATTTTATGATATTGAGGCCAGAAACGGTTGGAGCGAGCTTGCCGACAAAAAATCTAATAGCGCTCTATTTTCTTTTCGTCCCACTCTTCATAGGATATTTTACCTTTGCTACTTCGTTTTTTTAATTCGTCTTGTAAAATTGAATTAACAACATTAGACCTTCTTAAATTAATTTCACCAGTATCAGTAAAAGTTAAAATTTTTATAAAAGTTTTGTATGGAATTTTCCAAGTATAAACTTTTATATTATTTGATTTAATCTCTGAAAGTTTAGTATCATCTGTAGAAGTAGTAACTGAATAAGTTATTTCATCGTTACGAATTATTTCACCAATAGTATTCAATAATTTATAGCCCGATAATAAAATATTCTAACCTGTCATTTTATCTTTTGTATTATTTTTCCGTAAATATATCTAAAATGTCTACATAATCGCAATTGAATTGGCTTTTTCTTCATCAAGTTTATCTTTTTGTTTTTGTTGAGCCAATCTTTTTAAAACACTTTCTTGTCCCGCTATATAAGCTCTAGCTTGATTTAACCACTAATAACACTATCTTGACCATATTATAAACTATTCCTATTTCTTTTCTTTTGTCCAATTTGTAAATGTATCTATAATAGCATTATCAATAATTTCTTCATTTACCCCATATTTCTAACCCAACTCCTTTCTCACAAAACAAAAAAAATGGGAGAGAATATTTCTATCCTCTCCCATTTTAAAAATCATTCTTTATTCAATTCTTTAATAAACTTATCTACGTCATCATCTTCAGACATTACTTCCACAGGAGGCTTAGGCTGAACAGGACGTTCGTAAATAGGTTTATCCTTCTTTGGTTTAAGTTCTACCTTGGTATCTTTCTTTATGACTTCCCAACGTTTTCCCTTAATAATCATATTCTTATATCTCAGAACTGAGCATCATGAGCGGCATCATGGACCGTAGCGGTACGGTGAATGTTGCTAGCTCCGCCCTCTTCAATAATCTGGATAGCAGCAAGAACTTTCTTACTGTGGTCGAAACGAGTATAATCAGGGAAGGCATCCATGGTAAAGGTGAAAGTAGAAGGATCACCAGAAGAAGCCATGGTGAAAGTAAAGTTAGACTGAATCTTGCAGTTAGGAATAATGAACTCAGCAGGCATATCAACGCCATTCTAATCACGGAACAGAGTGGAGGCCTCGAGATAGTAGTTACCACCGAACTTATCAGCGGTAATTTCAATTTGCTGAGCGCCACTAGCCTTCTCAGTATAATAATCAACAATAGCACTATCATAGTCACCCTACTTAGGAAGACCATTAGTACCATCAATACTATACTGTCCTTCACCAGCAACATAATCATCATGCTGCTTTACAACAAGCTCATAATAAACATTATTATTAGCATCTTTCTTTTCCTCAACCTCAACATGCTCAGGAATGAAAGGCTCAGAAATAATCTCGCCATCCTTGACAAACATAACATAAGCAAAGTTCTCACGCTCATCAATAGGCAGATAAGGCTTCTTGGAAACACGGATGGTAGCTTGACCCTCAGCCATAGCAATATTTTCCTTGTCAACGGTCTCAGTGATATGTTGCTTGATAGTGTTAGTAGCACTAGCCTCAATTAAACCAGCACCAGACAGAATCATAAAGCCCTCGGGAGAAATCAGAGCATCTTCCATAGTAAAGGTAACAGTACGCTCACCTTCCCAAGCGACCAAACGAGCATTACCACGTCCACCTTGAGCGTAAACAGTGGTAGCAGCGCCTTCCATGCTAGAAGTCTTCAGAGTATCAAAATAAATAACAGGCTCATTCTTATAGAAAATCTTATTACCAATCTTCTGAGCGGCCTTAGCCTTAAGAACGACCTCACAAATTTCGCGTACGCCAAATTTCATAGGTTTTTTTCCTCCTTATAAATTTAATGGATATTTTTCATCCAATTATCCGGCTTATTGTCCGGTGAACCACCGGCCAAACGACACCGCAGGTCAATATCCCAATTAATATAAAGCTAATATCTTTCAACTAAATCAAACAATTGGAACATCGTTAAATCCATTAAATCTTGTAAAGACATAGAACCCAGTCCTATGGTAAGCATTGAAAGATACTAACTAAATATACTAGCATTTGCGGTTCCCTTTAATTCCGCAACTCTCTATCTACCTCGCATAAGCTTCTCCGCAATTCTACGGGCCGCTTCATTACCAGGATTAAACCCCATTTCCTACGAAGCAGAATTATTCACACAAAATATTTCTTTACATATATCTTGTAAAACCTCAAAATTATTTTCATCAATCGTACAAGTCGGCTCTCCAGAAATCATTATAGACCGCGGAGTTAAAAAAACATTTTGTTTAGGGAATAATAATGTAAGCAAAGATAAAACCGCTTGCTTTTTTTCAGCCATTTCTTTTTCCTACATCATTGTCATAAATATTTGAAAATTACTTGTATTCGATAGAACGAAACTGCCCTCAACATTTAAGGAATTTTTATCTATACACAAACACTATAAACCGAGGAAAAAATCTTTTTCACCAATAAGAGCAATCTCTTTTACTTTTGGCTAATGAATCGTAGCTTGAATTTCTGGAATTGGCAAATCCGTTCCACACATCAAGCTTAAGCGAATATCCATTACTTACTATTTTCCAACATCTAATTAAAATCTTGGAAAAATCTTTCCTCGTCATTTGGATTAGGCATAAACTTTTTATCTTCCTCACCATGGATAGCAGAATACATTAAACAGATTCCCGCATATTCGTCAGTAAGAACAATCTACTAAGCACCAACAAATTCAAGTTCACCAATACCAGTTAATTTAGTATTGTCTAACATACTATCTAATTCTGCGGCAATGCGATAAGGGCGCAATTGGAAATCCTTTAACTACCACTAATCAAAATGACAAATAATATCAAATTCAATTACATTATCTCTAAATTCTGGATTATGTGCATTTGGTGTAAAATTATCAAAATTAATAATAATGTAATTTAAAACGCTATGGTCAATATATAACTTCGGGGTAATCTTAATATTTTTTGTAAATAATTCATCAGACTACTCACCCGTTAAATTTGGTTTATCAAGCGCATCACGAGTTGTGTAATATAACAACCGCTTCAAACGCTCATTGGAGCAAATATGATTAACAATAATTTCCAAATCCTTTTCCATAGATAGGAAACTTGATTTTGGCAATCTAACGCCTTCAATCTTCATACACCTTTTTCTCCTTTACTCAAAACAATGATTCAACAACTATTGTCTTTTTATAAGAACCATACTCTAAATCAAACTAGCCACTATATCCAGACATCCAAGTGATATTAACAGTTGGTTCATAAGCATCTTCATCAACAACACATTTAACAGGTAATTTACTATCAACAATCCAGTCAGTAATTAAACTACCATTAAATTTATAAGTATAAGTGCGCTTTGGTCTAATAAATGTTTCTCCAATAATTGTCGCATTGGTATCTTCAGGATTGGGGTCAATTGGCTTTGCGATAAGCGCACCAACTACACCATTCTCTGTATCATCTTCTGCTTCATTCATATAATATTCAGTAGCATTAACTTCTAAAATCCCTGGCATACTTATGGGGTCAATAGCTTCCACACGCCAGCATATCCGCTCGGCGCCATCCTAATGTTCATTTAAATAAAATTTACTATAACGCCGAAAATAAGATAATGTATCTTTATTCTTTGGCATCAAAATATTTAATGAAAAATTCGGATTGTCAACGCTAATAGTATGTTTTTGAATGTAATCAATCTTAGTTTCTACTGGACCACGTACAGCTGCATAAGTAGATTTTTTATTACCGTCATCATCTATCCACTTAATTTCATAAGAACATTTTCTAATATCTCCACGAAAATAAGCAAGTTCAGTCAAATCTTGTAAATAAATTAACCAATAGGTATGAGTACCTAACCATTCAAAAACATCACCAGTATTAAAATTATATTCAAATCCAACAGACAAAATCTTATCATCATAATCCTATTTTAACTTATTAGGATTAATTAACGCACGCACAGGCTTTTTATATTCCGCGGTCGTTTTAACAATTTCCGCTCCTTGATAAGAACTCCAAACGGCTTCATCCAATGAACGCCGCTTTGATAAAATCATACGTTCCTATTGGCGATTACCACCTGCCTGGCGCAATCGAGTTGCTGTATCATTTACACCTTCTACAGGACTACCTTGAAAAGGCGGTTTATCATAAATTCCCAAACGTCCTTGTTGTAATCTAAAAGGATGTCTAGCACTATAATCAAACCCAGAGGGCATGGCTTAACTCCTATAATAGATTAATACATTCAAAAACTGTTTTTCGATAAAAATTAAACTCAGTCTCTTGATTATCAAGACCCTCTAATTTTCCCAATAACTATAGAAAAAGGGGCTCAGTTGCGAATACATAACTGAACCCCACAATTTCATTTATAACAGTTTCGAGTTGTTTATGCCAATCTTCCTCATGTTCACGCATTGGAATTAATTTCCATAATTGGTTGGTTAAGCGCAAACAATTTTTTTCAACACTCTCTCTTGGAATTTCAAAGCTATACTTAGTTATCATAACGACTCTTAAATATATCCCAATTTGATTCATACTCACCATTTGCGTTTAAGCGTCTACGTTTATATAAACGCTACATATGGTGAGACTAACGCTAACATTCAGATAATAAATTTAATAATTTTGCCAAATGGTTGGCCTAAGAAGTAAATTTAAAATCTGAACCGCTATATTTCATACGAGTGTTTTCAATAGAAGTAACCTGACGTTGTACCCAACCGCACATCATCAGAATAGCAATTATATTAATTTCCTCTTCAGTTAAATCACATTTAAAAGAGGATTTATCAACAAGAACGAGTGGTTCTTCACCAGGTTCTGGAATATTACCCCACACAGTACCTACAATAAAATCATCTACGGTTGTTTCACTTTCTTTGAGGGTATTTACCTCTAAGTGATAATCAAGTAAATTCTTCCGAGGAAATTCAAACCCCGGAATTGCGTCAATGATTAAATTCTATAAATCTCGTAGTGTATCCTATGGAGTTAATTCCAGATACATATCATCGGTAGTTTTCCCAAGAAAGCGATTATACACAACAGAAAATAATGTTCCCAATGTAATCGCCTCCTTATCTATATTACTCAGCAGTTGTTGTTTTAGGTTCTGCCGCCGACTTTTTCAAAACAGAATAAGTCTAACCGTTGGTGCGGCGACCAGGTGTTACAGCTTCTTGCTCAGGTTGGACACGTCTCTAAGCGGGTCTAGAGGTTTCCTTCTCAACAATAGTATCAGGCTCATGACTAGCAATATCATTGGCAATTGCGCGGTCAACATCAAAACCAGTCTTTTCCTTTAAAGCCTGACGCTTATGAATATCACTAATAGGAAGCTTAACAGATAAATCCTTAATTAAATCAATTACTCCAAGAGGAGCAAAATCAAGAGCATCAAGGAAAGCATCAAGTGAACCATTAAGAATTAATTCTTTAACTTGCGCTTCAGACATATTATATTCAGGTTCACGATGAATATTTAAATCTTTAGTAACAACTTCTTCCATAATCTGGAGAAAATTCTGAATAAGCTCACGACCACCTGGTTGATAAGTTAAATCCTCTAACTCACCAAATGCAATGCGCTTAACCTCGCTGGGCGCAAACTCTCTACGAATATTTCTTTCAGGAATCTTATAAACAACAACACTGGAACTTCTATTCTTTACATTATAAATAGTATCTCGATTAATCATATTTTTCTCCTTTTTCTCCAAAACAAAAATAAGGGAGAGGGAGCATTTTCCCTCTCCCTTAATAACTCAAATAATTAAATTAGGGCTTTGTACCATCAAGACGGCCATCATAAGTGACAACCTTACCGGTGATACCATCATAATTCCAGGTATACATCTGGCCAAGCAGAGCAGTATCGCAATAAACACAAATATTATTAGCGAGCATGCACACAACTCCAACCTTCTTGTAAACCTGAATCTCACGAGAGCGATCATAGTTATTATACTCGTCAACAATGGTGCCACCCTCGAAAGCAATCTTCACAGGCTTACCATCGGCGCCAGTAGGAATAACCCAAGCATAACCGGGGTCAATAACCTTACGAGTATTGGATTCATCCTCGAAGCCCTGCTCAAGAATAATAACCTTAGTGCCCTTATAAGTAGCAAGACGACCAGTATTCCATAACTCAGTCTTCATGGCCTCAGTATATCTCCAAGCCTCTTGAGGAATCATACGAACAGCAAACTCATAAGTGCAGTAAATAGTAGGAGTACCATAAGCAGAAGCAATAGTAATCAGGCGGTCCATAGCGGCCTCATCGAAACCAGCAACAGCAACGCGGTTAGCAGGAGGAAGCTGATTAACAGAAGACTTCAGAGCGGCGGCGACCTCTTTATAAATGAGCTCGTCCATACCATCCATAATAATCTTAGTGACCTCAGCAAAATCAACACGACCATCAAGGAACTCCTCGAAACCAATCTGAGCAGCTCCGCCGATAGCACTAGTACGAACTTCAAAGGCCTCATTTTCCTTGGGTCCCAGCTTAAAGACTTCATAGATACCAGCAAGACCAACGCGAGTTACAAACTGCTTGGCACGAGCACGGGTATTAAGAGGACGACGGAAAACAGGCTTATCACCTTGAGCAAAAGTCTTAACCTCAGCAAACTGATCATATTGCTGAATAACCTTCTTGGGAAGAACCTCATCAAGAGTTTGCTCAATCATAGCGAAAATAAGATTCTTATTCTCACGATAGAGAGCGTAAGTACCAGCCAGCTCATTCAGCTCATTACGAAGGGTCTCATTAAGAGCCTCGTAACTAAGAGTCTGACCATTAAAACTGTAAGCCGCAGGAGTAGAAGGATCAGCCTTAGCGACTTGTTTCATCAAAGCAACTAAATTCTTTTGATCTAACATTATTCTTCTCTCCTTTCTTACGCGATACGCATAATCTTAACGCCCTTTTGTCCATCGGGCATAGTATAAAGCTTAACAACCTGCCACTTCATATCCTGGCTCTCATCCTTAACAAGAATACCATCCTTAGCACGAGGAGCAAGAATATCACCAATAGCAAGAGTCTCTTCATCAATAGTATTAGTAGTAAAGATATCACCAACATTAGTCTTAAACACACGAGGAACCATGTGAGTACCAGGAGTCATGTGCTTTTCATGATAAATACCAAGCTTATGATATGGATCATTAGTCCAACCCCACTCATAGATATCTTCAACATCAGTTAGAACCTTATCATAGGCATACTTAACAGGAACGTTAGCAACCTAATGATTCTCGTCAAGAGTATAATCAACACCATCATAGGTGAACTTACCATCGGTTACAGCGTAAACCTGGCCAGCAATAGTAACAGTCTTCAGGCCCTGGTCGGCGGAAACAGTCTGATTAATGACCATATGGTCATTACCTTTTTCATCAACGCCGTTCCAGAAACGTCCACCATACTCAACCTCGGTATGCTCCCAATCATAGGGGCTATAAATACGAGCCTGATAATCATCCTTCATCATAGCGAACTCGCAATCCCATTGCTTAGTTCCATCGGGATGAGTGCGATAAAGCTTAATTTCATTATAAACGAGCATCCACTCACCAGCACCAGTAAAGTTTACTTCACCAATACCATTTTCATTAGCAGCATAGTCATACTTAACAAACTGACCCTACTGAAGCATCTCAATATCCTTGTTAGCAGGGAGTTGAGCATAAATTTGAGCAGTTCTCTGGGCGGAAAGGTGATTAGGCTCGACCTGACCGTAACCAAAATCAACATACTTTAACTGTTGAGTTCCCTTGGGGAAGGGCAGACGCTCTTTTAAAAACTCATTAAAATACATCTAGTATGTCCTCCTTATTGATTTTTCTTTTCAGTCTCTAAGACTGCTTTAACCCAGGCAGGCATATCATCCTGATTATCGTCCATACTATTTAGATTGAACGTAGTAACACCGGGCTTTTTATTTTCGTCAAGGTCGAAACTCACCTTGTTGCGAACACAAATAACAGATAACTTAGCTTCGATATCATCAATAGAATATTTATCAATATTCGTAATAACATCAGCCTTATCTTCATCAGAAAGCATATAGAAGCGATTAATCATCTCTTCTTTATCTTTCTTTTCAACATTAGCCTTAAACTGAGTAAGAGGTTCAATTTGAGCCTTTAGCTCAGAATTTTCAGTTTCGAGGGCTGAATAACGAGACTATAAATCATCAAACTAAGCTTTTAGCTCAGTATATTCAACGATTTCTTCAAGATTATACTTTTTCTTTTTCTTGTCTTCGTCATCTTGTTTATCATCTGGCTTATTTCCTTCAGACTTTTTATCATCCGCGGGTGGATTATTCTAATCATCAGGATTTTCACCATCTATATGATTATCATTTTTATTTTGGTTATCTTGACCTTTTTTGTCCTCTTCGGCCTTTTTCTTGGAAGCATAATCAGTCTCAAACTCTTCAACAGCTTCCAGAGCGAATTGAGGCTCAGCCGCAGGTGTATAAGACTTAGTTACTTCAATCAAGGTCTCAGAAGGAACAAAGCCATCGGCCTCATTAAGGCTAAAATCTAAGCGATAATACTTAGTTGATTTACGCTCTTGAAGAATGGCAAATTTCTAACCATTTTCTTCAAAAATGCCATCAATACGATAAATAGAGCAATAAGAATTTTCTCCATCGGGATACTGAGATTCAATATAACTATAGAGAGAACTCCAAAGTAAATCGCCAATTTCAACAGCATATGTTGTAAACACTTTGTCTCCTCCTTCTTGAATTAATTTATACATCTCACTAATCATATTCTACATATCAGATTTAAACCCATCATCAAGTGAAAAATTAACTTGAATCTAGGAACCTTCAAAACAAGGTTCGCAATCTTCTCCTAGAATACACAGTTTTTCTATAAGTGCTTCATTAATAATAAAAAACTTCGGTTTTCCATTATCGTCTTTTGTCCAAGTCGCATTTAAGGTTGGTTCATGTAACTCCATAGACTAATTATTACCCTTGTTAATAATGCGCTAGCTTTCTGGATAAGCACCTGTCCAAATATAACCTTCGGTACACAAATACTCATGTTCTGTAGTACCATCATCCAAAAACTTCTAAAACCAAACTTTGGCATTTAAATCAACAAAACCATAAGGACGAGTAGTCTCCTACATAGTCCATTGTCCATTGCTTAAACTAATAAGACGATTATGCTCTTCAAAATCACCATTGTTTTCATTGTAATAACCAACGATGGGGCTGCCAGGTAAACTATTCGCCATCTGGCGCGCCACATCCTTGGTAATAATACTTTTATTACGATTAGGGTCATCACCAACATAACAGACCTTAATCTAACATTTAGAAATTAATGGATTAACAGGAACGACATTAATAAACTCACAAGGTGTATTTAATTTAACACTTGTATGTTTCATAATTACCTCCTAATTAACTCATTGATTCTTTATTCTAAATTGTTTTCGTACTCTTTTGGTCATCGGGTTTTTCAGGTCGGCCCGCTTCTTTATTAGAAGGTATCGCCGCTTGTTTATTAGACCCTCCTGAATTATTATCAGTTTTATTCTAATTAGATGAACCTTTTGAGCCCAAAGCTTGGATATCTTCACTACCCATTGTAGAACTCATGAGAGGAGGTATCATAATTTCACTTAAATGTAAAACTTCATTTTCAAAATGCGCAGTATTCAAAATAAAACTCTAAGAATGTCCAAGAGCTACTTGAGGGAGCATTTTCGAGAAGCCCATCTAAGTTTGTTCTTTATACAACTTAGCAAGTGCTTGATAATTATACTAAGTCGTTTCTAACATACAGAACTAAAAATCATATTTTTTATTTACTTTCATACGCAACATTCTTCCAAAAAAGACGCTAAACTATAAAAGTAAATTACGAATTGTAGATTCATCATTAAGAATAGATTTTTCCAATGATAAATTACCATCAGTATTAAATAAATTCTAAGAAATACCTAATGAATTATATACACTACGTTCAACTTTAGATAGATCATCTGTTGTAGTAGTAGTATTTTTATCAGACATATCAATAGAATCAACATCTGTAAATGTTGTTAAAACATCGACTCCAATAGTATTACCTAGCATCTTCACAGCATTATTGTGAATATCACGAGCTTCATCTACATCAAAGATTAAATCACCATTTTTATCAAGTGGTAATTTCTAAACAATAATTTTTAACAACTTCTACATCTATTTCTTGCGGTCAAGCTCTTGTGCGGCATCTAAATCCATAATTGCGGGAATGGAATTGATAAATATAGGTATATCACTTCCATTAAGATTAAATTTTACACAAGAACCAGGCTCAAGAATATACCAACTTCCACTATTCATTCTACCAAAGTCATCAATCTAATCGTTTCCAATAAGCTTTCCTTGTTTATACAAAACATATCCCTTAGAAAATTCATCAGGGAACATTTTTAAAACTTTCATGCGATAAGTTATATCTCTAAATAAATCAAAAAACCGCATATCAAATTCGACTACTGGCATATTATCAACACTATATCTAGTGCGACAAAACTTAGGTGGAAGGTCTTGTAAAATTACTCTATCATTTGAGGGGACTATATAACCATAATAGCAACCATTTTTAACAACTTGTAAAGCTATTTCTCCACACATTTTTTTTACATAACTATTATCAAAATAATTTAATAATTTATAAAATTCTTGTAAAACTTTATCCTCTTTTTTATTACTCAAATCAGGAGTTGCTGAGGCTATATACCAATCATATCGGTAAAGATAAGCTACATAATTACAAACACGTTGATACACACCATTAATATCATAGAAAAAATTAGAAATATGTCGAAGTTCATTTAAATCCCTATCTGCTAAAGCTTTATAAACAGCGCCCTTAGTTAAACATCTATGACCATCATTGCGCATTTCAATTTTAGTATAATTACCAAGATTTAAGGTAGCATCATCTAATGTTTTAGTACCTATCTTAACTTTTTTAAACTCATCTGTCGCAGTTCGATAAAGACGTTCACCACTATACATATCAAAACCACGTTCATGAATCTATTCATTGCGGCTTAGCTCACTCAAAATTCCACACCTCCTTAATACCCAGCTCGTTTCATTATATAATCATAGGTAATTAAATTTTCATCTGTATATGGAATTTCTATTAATCTAAAATCATGAAGTGCGCAAAACCGCCGTTTCTAATTATCATTATATTGCTATTGATAAAGACCACGCTTACCACCGAACTTAGGACTAGCTTCATAATGTTGCCGACCCTAATATTCAATAATAAAATCAATCTAACCATCATCATCAAATATAACAAAATCAAAACGTAATGGTCGTCCATTAGGACTATTTAAATGAGGGAATGAATATTCTTCTTTAAAATTTAATCCAGCTTCATCTAAAATTTCTTCAATTTTAATTTCGCCCCTTGAAGCTCTCATTTTATTCCCTCCTTAATTCATAAATAACCAATCAGAAGCTTTAAATTTACCATGCTTCTTCTTTTTTCTATCTTCTTCTAATTTTAAATAATATAATCCATATTCAAAAGCTGAGAATTTATCTTTGCGAATACTTTTGTTGGCTTGCTTTAAAATAATATTTACGCCTTCATTTTCTTCACGCAAATTCATCATCTCTTCTTTTAATATGGAAGTTAGAGTAAATGGTTTTAAGTAATCTGACCTCTGCTCAGGAGTCATTTTTTGCCCTTTAGCAGTTGCTAATAATTTATCACGCGCAATACGTTCATCAATTAATAACTTAACTTTACCAGATTGTAACTAAACCTAAGCATTTGAATGACATTCGGTATTGATTGGCGCATTTGCTTTAATAATATAAATAGCATCTAATTCAGTATTAGGCGTTCTATATTTTTTATAATAACCATCATCATCATTCATAATACCAAAATCTGGAACAATATTACCATCATCTTCAATCTATTGTTTAACCATATAATCAATTAAACCAAGACCCACTCCATTACCATCTATTACTAATGCGCGTGCTTTATATTTATAATACAATTTCTTTAATTGAATTGCCTAGTCTTCAAAATGTTCATCAGACATTGTATAAATATTAACAAGCTATTTAATAGCTGGGCCTTGTGCCTATGGGCTCACTTTAAAAACACAAACTACCGAATCACAGCCTTTACGACCAACATCAGCGGAAAGTACATAATAAGCATTCGCACCGGCACGTCCAGAAGCCTCATATTCAGGGGCAAGAAGTTTTCTATTTCTATCAAAATGCTCACTATTAAAGAAAGCATCAGCAATACTGCCAGACCATTTAGATTCATATTCACGTTCGAATGAAGCTTCATTATAAGTGCCTTCATTTTTTTGGTCAGTAATAAATGTTTTACTCTATAATCCAACAGCTACAGGAGTGCGCCATGTTCCACCTAATACCATACAACGGTCAGGTTGTGTCACCATGCGCACCAAGAAACCAATTAATCTATCATATGGGAAAGTATTTTTATAACCGGCAGTAGTAATATAAATCTAACTTTTATTTAAGGGTTCGCGCTCATTAGTTGTACCATCCTTAGCACGACGAGAAATTGCCATTACAGGAATAATAACTTCACGTAAAATCGCATCATCAATACCAACACACTCCTCCATCAAACCGCCATGACGACGTTGACCACGAGTGCTTTCCCTAGCTGCTAAGTTATCAAGAACAGAACCATTTTTAAATACATAACGAACCCTATCTTTTCCTTCTAGAGTTTTACCACGACCCCAATCAATTTCTCGGGAAAAGCTAGGAATCAATTCACAAATTTCCTAAACTTTATCATGTAAAATACTAGCACCCTATTCCTTACCACCAGAAGTGACAAATAAATGCGCACCGGGATAAAGAATACATCTAATCATTAATGCCATGACTGATAAAAATGATTTAGAATAAGCACGAGGGAAAACAGCGTAAACATACTAATAGCGCATTACAGAGCGTAAAAATACTCTCTAATAAAAATAAAATTTAAATTCGCCCTCTTTTGGTTCGCGTCTACCCCGAACCATAAAATCAACAAAAAGGTCGGGGTATTCACGCCAGAAGGCAACATACTTACGAATAATAGGCATTACAGCTTCTACTCGTTCAGGTGATAGTCCAATTTTCTTAGCCGGTTCATTCAGCTCAAGTAAATCTTTAAGTGCCATCACTTTCACCATTTATATATTGCTAATCTGCTAATTCTTGCTCTTCTTGAAAATCTTCAAAATCAGAATATTCTTTATCTTGAATAGTTTTTTCAAGGTCTTCAATACTCAAATCCGCGTCATCAACAATATCACTTTCTTTATTTTTGGCAGACTCTTCATCCTCTTTAGCATTTTCACGTAAAGCTTTTTCTACCATAGAACCAAGGTTAGTTTCATCTTCAATTAATGAACGAGTATAACGCTACATATCTTGAATTGTAAAATCGACTTTATCATTGGGACTATCAATATAGTAACGTTCAATATATCCTTCTTTTTCACACATCTCAATTAATTCACCAATAGAATCTACAAAGTCACTGTCATTTTCTTTATTCTAGGCGGCTGTGAATTTTCCTGATTTCATTAAGCTATCATAAACTTTACTCATCTTTTGGAAACCTTCAACATCACCCATATCAATTAATTGATTGGCTTTTAAAGAAGTCTTACAGATTAATTTTAATGTGTCTTTATGTCCTGCGGTTTGAATATCATAAGAAGACATCATTTCTTCATATAACTATTCTAGTTTAACCCATTCTTCAGGACGATAAGCTTTTCCCCATTTTAAGCGTAAATAAGTGCGGTCTTCATCTGTAAGATCCAGGTCCGCATAATCATCTTCGCCCCCACTTTGCTAAGCAAAATAATCTTCTTGGGGATATGGAACATTTATAGAAGTTGTATGTTCCTCGGGCGCAAACCGCAATTCATCGGTAAAATCAGGTGCATCTACTCGACCACTGGCCGGCGCAAATTCTTTATTATTGCGTTCAATAGCTTCTGCAATATCTTGTGCATCATATCCCTGGCCTTTCATAGCCGTTTCAATAGCATTATTTTCTTTTTCTTGGAGATATTCAGTATCCTTCCATCTAAAATCTTTATACTATTTAAGCTTCATTTTGGATAAATATCTACCAAGAATAGACATACCTGTTAATTTACTGCGGTCTTTGCCATAAGTGTCCATTAAACGAGACCACTCTTTAGGAACGTAAGGAACATCAATCTCTTTAAGAATCCATAAATAAGTTTCTGGATTCCAATTATCTACGTGCATCGTCATACACTTTTTACACATATTGATTTTACCATCATTTGGATATTTTTCCAAATTATTGGATGTATAAAATTCAACACCACGCATTGTGCGATTACATTTTTCACAATAGTAAGTTTTTTCTCTATCGAAGTTCGCCATAAAATTTCTCCTTTCAATGTATTATCTTAAATCACTAAATAGGATTAAACTTTTTTGGCCTTGGCTTTTGCTCGAGCATTTCGACAGACTTTACAAATACTATAATATCCATCTTTAGCCGTTTTGTTTTTACTAAAGTATTTACTATGTGCTAATTTAATTTTTCCACACTAACTACATTTTTTATAATGGCCTTTTTTCTAAGTTAAATAATACCAATTTAAATAATTATCTTCAGCCGCAGATGCTATTAGTTTAGGAATTTTATTTCGCCATAAGCTAGAAATATATTCTAAGCTATGTTTAATACCAAATTCTGTTTGAATACGAGTTTGAATTTCTATATTCTATAAACCATCAATTTTATATTCAACAATTCGATCATATAATGGTTGGTCATGAAGAGCCACATCACATAAGCGATCAAAATCCTCCATTAAATACCATAAATCTTTATCATATTCTCCCCAACTATCTTGCTTAAGACGAGAATAATTACATAAAATCGCTGAACAAATTTCAGGATTCATTAAGGTAATACCTTTCGCAATTGGGTAATCTTCTTCATCCAATTCAATAGTTTCATCATCTAAGGGAATATAAGATTTAGAACGTGTAAGTTTATTTGGGATAATAGGACGTCTATAAGCATTTTTAATTACATATTGGTCTTTGCGCATTTCAATAAGCGCATGTTTAATTATAAATGCTTCTTTACCTTCGGTAACTTTTAATTTTTGTTCCCACAAATCAATTGTTTGGCGTAATTGTTTTAAACAAGGTATTTCTTCTAAATCTTTATTTGTTATTGTTACTTTTGGCTAAAATATTGTATTTTTATTTTCAGTAATTAAATTATAAATTCCATCTTCGCCATTTTCGAGTTGAGAAACAAGTCCTTCAAAAGACATTTCACGTTTATTAACTGTTGCTAAACGATTATCAGTTAATACATTTTTTTCTTTTTTCTCTTGTTTTTCCATACAAAGAACAAGATAGTCAGCAAGAATTTCTAAATATTTTTCTGACGGTTCGGGTGTTTCCGCCAAAATCTATTTGACTAACTCATTTCTTTCTTCTGGGGTTGAAAGAGAATAATCAAGTTTTATCATTTATACTTTTCTCCTCCAGTCTATAAATATATTATACCAGAAAATTTTTCTTTTGTCAAATTTTATTTAAAATCCTATTTTTATATATAAAATTTATTCAAGTATGTTTAATTACTTTTGTCCAAATGCGGTTTCCGCATTTGACAAAAGTAAAAATATTTGCTATAATATAATTAAAGAAAATATAAAAGGATTGATTATTATGTTGTATATAATTATTGGTTTGCTGATAGGGGTTATTTATACCACTTATCAATGGTATAAAACTTATAATGAATACATAGAATATAAAGAAAAAATAATTAAAAAACATCAAATGATTAAAGAAAAATTTGAAGAGATAAAACGTTCAACAGAAAACTATGAAAAAACTAATGATTCTTATAATCGTTTAAGTAAAAATGAACCTTGGCGTATATTATCAGAATGTAATGTGATTCAACAAGTTGCTTATAATGTTGAAAATTCTTATGTAATTACAGATTTTAGTGAATTAAAAAGTCGTAATGTGGTTATGTTTTGTATTGGTGTTAATGAGGCACCACCGCCTAATATAGAAACATTTGAAATGGGTGGCAAGTGTGTTTCTGAAAAGTTTTTTACTAATTGTGTAGTAAAAGATTTTGGTAATAATTATTATACATGGGAACCGGAAGAAGAATGGGAGTCTTATAATAATTGGAAAGATTGGCACGAAATAAAAGAAGAAGAAGAAGAGGATGATGAATGAGAGAATTGACATTTGAAGAAAAGAGTTTATTAAGAGATTTAGATGATAAATTTAATTTAGAATCAGTTACTCTTGGATTAAATCCTTATACTGAGCGTTATGTTAGAAATAGACCTTATTCACAAAAGAAGTATAATGAATATCTTAAATTACGATATATTAATAAAATTAAAGGGTTATTTGAAAAATTTGGTATAGAAAGTGTTTTAACCTATTGGAGTGGCACTCATTCTCATACTAAATGTCCAGAAGTAGATTTATATATTAAAAATTTAATTCCATGTGAAGGCGCAGATGGGCAATGTACATTTGATTGTCCAAAATATAAGGAGTGTGTAAAATGCGAAAACCTAGAGGATTTTTGAATGCGGTTGCGCAGAATTATCAGCGGAAAGCCACAATGAAGGCCACTCGCGAGATATATAAGCTTATGTGGGACGAGGAACCGCAAATCTATAAGAAGAAAAAGAAAAAGGATGAAAAACCTATTTATTACGATGAGGTAGAGGAGAATCCATTTTTGTAATATGAATAATAATTTAGGAATTGAGAAAAAGGAGTTTAAACGCGCTGTACCTGAAAAGTTTCATGTTTGTTGGTATAATGATAAAGGATGTTTCGATGAAGATTTTTATGGTTGGGAAGATATCGATATAATTTTTGGTTATTTATGTGCTCCTTGGCGTGAAAGCTCTAATGAGGTAAATGAATATGGTGAATATTTTAAAGTATTCGCAATAATGGGTGGAGGCACTGAGCGTGAATTGATTGGTAAGGAGTATGAAAGATGATTGATACAAAAGTTTATTGTGTATTTCCTGCGGCTGGAAAAACTTAGTTTTATTTACATCAAGATAAGTATGGTTTAAAAATACTTGATTCTGATAGCAGTCAATTTCATTGGGATTGGGGCGCTGAAGGTAAAGGACTTGTAAGAATTAAAAATCCTGAATGGCCTGATAATTATATTCGTTATATTAAAAATAATATTGGTATTGCGAATATGATTTTAGTAAGCACGCATAAAGAAGTGCGGGATGCGCTTAATGCTGCTGGAATTGATTATACAATAGTATTACCTGAAAAAGATGCTAAAGCAGAGTATATTGGTAGATGTTATATTAGAGAACAAGAACGACAAGAAGGTTGTCCTGCGGATATCATGTATAATAATTGGGAAAAATGGTGGGTTGATTGTATTAATGATGGGCATGAATGTTTAATTTTAAATAGAAATGAACATCTTAGTGATTATTTTAAAGATATGATGATGTAATTTTTATTTTTTTAAAATTTTAAAAAATATTTATCAATACCGTATTTTGAATTTAAAAAAACATTTAGGTTTACCGTATTTTGAATTTTAAAAAACATTTAGATTGAATAATGTCCAGGCCAAAACACTTTAACACACTAAAGTTTTCTTCTTCCCGAAAATACCCCCGCCCCCATTTATTTCCATCTAGACTCCCAGGAAAAAAATACCAAGCGTAGCACTATGATTTTTTCTCGGTGAAGAACAATCCAAGCACACACCCCGTCAAATCGCACAATCAATGAAAAACCTAGCAATCTCCCCAAGAGCCAACATTGTTAAAAAATTAACAATCTCACTCACCCTGAACAACGCTTTCGCACGCTAAAGTCCAGACTATTGTTAAAAATTTAACAATCAAAAAAAACTCGCAAATCGCTTGTTAAAAAATTAACAATCTCCCATCCCGAAACATGCTTGTTAAAAAATTAACAATCCAAGAGCAAACATTGTTAGTTAATTAACAAACAAACTTTAGCGATTTAAAGTGTAGCGCTTTAACACACTAATGCGGCAAAGATTGTTAAACTATTAACAATGCGAAGAAACAAAGTTTTATCGATTGTGAATCATTTCACAAATGAATAACTATCCAAGAGCAAGTGAATAAACACGCGGCCGGCGCATCCCTACCACGTCGTAAGGCTTGTTCATGTGAGCGGCGCACATTGTTAAAAAATTAACAAATACATCAGGCAACGACACGCTGTGCGTCTCATGCGCACACGTGTTCATCGTAGACAAACGCCACAGTCCGAACTTTCGCACGGTAAAGTGCTAAAGTAAATTGTGAAGAATTTGTCAAGCGGTCGATCGCTGGTAAAGATTCCCATTACTGGGAGCTACTGGAACCCCTGGGAAATAATGGTAATCCGCTTACCAGTAATTGGCAAATACATTGCCAGCATCTACCATTCGTCAATGTATACAAAGAACAAGTGATGTATTTGTGCGATATGCTGATTTATACAAAACTAATAAAAATTGTCACAAAGTCTATTGATTTTCTCACAAAGAAGAGTATAATAGTAACCATGGAGGACATGAGCCTCCGCAAAGGAAAGGAAGTATTTACCATGAGTAAGAAAGAAATCATTCGTGCTATCCCCGGCTGTATCATTGCTTGCGCTGTCTTCTGTGCCCTACTTTTCGGCATCCGTACCTATGCTTTCCATGAAATGCGAGAGATGCGGGAAGCGCAGGTCGCAAGAGAGGAAGCCGCTCAGGTAATCGCTACGCAGGTGACGCAGACCTCCATTGAACAGGCGGTGAAGCCCGCTTGTGAAGTATTCGACGTTTCCGCTCTCTCTGGCTGGTGCGGTGCTGGCGAGTGTGGCACAGTGCACATGGTGGGCGCTGTAATCATCGGGGAAAGCGCCGGATGCTGGGAACTGATGGATGACCACGGCGAATGCTGGTACATTGAAAAGCTGGATTTGTTCCCTGATGATTTTCTTTTAATCTGGATTGATGACATGAATACAGATGACATCCAGGATGATGAAATCATTAAGGTATGGAGAGAGGCCCGCTGAGGGCCTCTTCCGCTAGGGGAGATCGTTAAAAAAATAATTTGTGTAAATGGTAAACTAGCTATTGACAAAACGGTCTAGTAAGGTGTATACTAAATATAGAAATTGAGAGAGGGAGAGCGATCCCTCCGATGTGAAAGGGGCTTGCGTTATGTATACTAAAAAGATGTTTGATGAACTGCTGGAGAAGATGAAGGATGAACTGGAAAATGTCAAAGAGCTGGAAGTAGAAATTGGTATTGACCGTTTACACGCTTTCTTTACTGATAGCTACAAGACCTATGAAACAAAAGAGGAAATGGAAGAAGAGCTGAGCGACCGGAAATGGCAAATGTACCTTAACTGGGAACTTCTGGGAGACATGGCTGATGAGCTGGGCTTGCCGTTCGATGGCGTGTATGACAAATTCAGTGGTAACGTAAGTATCTGGGGTTAAGCCCCAGATACTTTTTCATGTGCGCACTTTAACACTTTAAATCGGTGAAGTCAGCGGCCCAGACTTGTGAAAAATTTAACAATGGCAAAAATTTGCGCAACAATTGTGAAAAAATTAACAATCCAATAGCTCCCGAAACTTTAGCGATTTAAAGCGCAGATGTCTAGACATCACACCACGACTGGAAACAAATGTAAATAAAAAAAATTAGGAAAATGCGAAAATGGGGGTTGACAAATCCGCTATTCTTTGGTATACTCTAATCATGGAAGGGAGCTTTGGAGCGGATCGCCCCGAGCCCCAAAAAATGGAAAAGGAGATAAACACAATGCGCACTTTTGAAGACATCATCTATGAGGGCCTGACCGAAGATAACATGGAAACTCTGACTGCTGAGCTAGAGCTGCTGAAAAAGAAACAGGCGGAGCTGGAAGAAGCAAGCGCAAAAGCCTTGGCTGATTCCTACCAGCGGAGACGTCAGGCAATCAAAATGGATATCGAGTTTGACGATTATTCCATTTCCGGCGCTGACATTGGCAAGGCTTATGATGAAGCCTATGACCTGAAAGAGACCCACAAGGAACTGGAAAAAATGCTTGAAGAAACCGATAAAGCCATTTACAAAGCGAAACAGATTCTTGCGGAGAGCCGGGCTTAAAGCCCGGTTCTCTTTTCTAGTATTTTCCAATTCATCACTTTAAAGCGGTAAAGTTCACAGCCGAAAATTGTGAAAAAATTAACAATCAACAAAAATCGTGCGAAGTTTGTTAAAAATCTAACAATCCAATAGCGCCCAAAATTGGCAATAAATGTAAATAAAAAAATTAGGAAAATGTGAAAACAGGGATTGACAAATACGCTAATGAAGCGTATAATCATAATTACAGGGAGCCCCTAGGGGATCGACCTGATTTGGAAAGGAATGGTAGAAAAAATGAAAAATTGCGTGACTGTCGAAGAGCTTTTCCAGCAGTTGGAAGTTATGATGAAGCTGGGCCATGGCGCTGACAAGGTATGGTATCGGGATGAAGACAGCATGGACAGCCCTATGGAGCAAGGCGTCTGGGATACGTCGGAGGGTGTTGTGGTTCTAGGGTGAGGGCGCAAGCCCTCCCCTCCAAAAAAATTTTCAAAACCCCTTGACAAAATCGCTATTATTTGATACAATCTAACCATGGAAGAACTCCGGCGGATCGACCGGATTCCAAAAAATGGAAAGGAAGATAGAATTATGAAGCTGTTGAATGTTGAGACCATCGAGGCCCTGGAGAATCAGGCCGCCGCCCTCCTGGAAGTCAAGCATAAACTGACCAAAACCGCCAATGTCGCTGAAGCGGAAGTCAAGAAGATGCAGGCGCTTGTAGATATTCTGGGGAATGCGCCTGACTTGTATACTGATGAAGAAGCTGACAAAATCTATTTTGACCATGCCGAAGCAATCAACCATCGGGATGCCGTAGAAGCGAAGCTAGATGAAGTAATTTCTATGATGGAGAAACTAGAGCATCTTGCCAATGAGATGAAAGAATTCAACGAATACTGGGGAGAGTGGGCGTAAGCCCGCTCCCCAGACCCTAGGAGGAAATGGAAATGAATGGAAATAAACAGGAAGTGCGGACAGACAGACAGATTAGCGCCAACGCGTGGCGGTTTCAAGATAGCGGAAGCGCAGAGCCGATGAATTCTAGCTTTGAGAAAATTTTCACGGCATACAATGATTACAGAAATTCCCAGCAATGGAATTAAAGGCGGGAAACCGCCTTTTTCCATTGTTTTCCAATTCGCACTTTAAATCGGTAAAGTAAGCGGTCGAGATTTGTGAAAAAATTAACAATGGTAAAAATTTACGCAACGATTGTTAAAAATCTAACAATCTTGCCGCTCCTGGAAATAAACGTAAAAAAATTTTTTTCAAAATCTATTGACTTTTGTTCTATTATTTGGTATACTCTAATCATGGAAAAGCCATCCGGGCCGATCGGGTCGGTTGGTAGTAATTGGAAAAGGAGCTTTAAAATGGTAAAGGTTTGGAAAGTTTTGGGAAGAACCCCTGAGCGTGAACTCTATCGCATTTGCTATTGTGTCACCAAGGAAGACGCCATCAAGGAAAGAACCGCACAGTTAAAATACAATTTCTGGAAATATGCGGAAGTGTGGTTTGAAGAAACGGAACTCTCTGAAAAAGAATTTGACCACTATTTCAATCCGGGGATGGGGTGGTAAGCCCCATCCCACCCCACAAAATGAAAGGAGAATGAACAATGAAAGTTGAATTTTACGTTGATATGACTACGGGCGAAGTGCTGGATAATCATTCCAGTGCTATGGCCCATTTCCGGGCTGGGAATAATATCCAGCTGTGGGCCTACCGAGCGGCCCTGGACGACACAATTCCAGTCCTTACCTGGGAACATTAACCATATGGCGGTTGGGAGAAATTTCCAACCGCCTTTCCTTTATATGGATACTTTAACGATTTAAAGTGAAGATGTCTAGACATCATACCACTTTAGCGATTTAAAGCGTGAAATTCAGCCGGGCGTCTACCAACGCGACGCCCGGAGTTTGTTAAATATTTCACAATCCAGTTTTTTCCATGGAAAAATTTACCATAGCATAACGCACAAAAACTCCCATAAAGTTTTGTATATATTGCCAAGTTGACTTTTCCAGCCAATCTGCTATAATAGATAATGTCAGGAGGGGAACGGAGCTCCCCGAACGCCAACCTCGGGTTGTAGCCCTCCCTCCTGACCTCCTTTCCAAAAGATGGGAGAAATTCGTAGTTGACAATATATATATTATATGATATAATATATATAGAAAGTGAAAGGAGATTACACAATATGGAAATTTGTATGACTGCTGAGGAGTTCACTAGAAGCGCTATCTCTAACTATAATCGTTTGCGCCAGGAAACTAAGGAATACATGATTTGCGAAATCAATGATGCTCTCCGTAGTGCTTACAACACAAAACAGAAAATGATGATTCGCCTTAGTTGTCCGCAGGTATTTAAAAGTGCTATTGAAGATGTTAAAAAATGGGAATCTATCGTAGAGGAAATCCAAAAGGAGTTAGTAAACAATGGTTTCCGCACCACATGGATTCTCATTAGTCCTAAACAGGGTTACAAAGGTATTCTGACTGTGGAGGTATCTAACAATGAGTGATAGAAATTATCCGGCCTATGTGTCCATGGTTCTCAACGTGATGGGCCAGAAGAGAGGAAAAGAGATTATCAAGGCTTGTCACGAAGACTATTGCCCCTGCGCATTCAACGATTTTTACCCCACTCCCATGGATGCGGTTCTCTATGATAGAATTATGGATGTTCTGGGCAATCGAGCGCCGCACGTGTATGCCACTCTGATGCGCAACATTGAAGGGCGCGATATGGAAAAATTTGGAAATCTCATCATTGGGATTCAGGGGCTTCTGGGTGTTTACTACTACGAATCAGAAAAACCCCTTGACAAAGCCGCAGAAATGTGATACAATCAATACAGAAAGTAAGAAAAGGAGATTTGAAAAATGAAAATTGCGGTTTTGGTATTCCTGCTGATTAGCGCCTGTGTGAACCTTGTGATGAACATTTACATCATTGATGAGGTTCGAGGGGAAACCCACTGGACTGATTATGCGGCCCTTGTGTGGAGCGCTCTGGAACTGTTCGCAATCATCTATGTTTGTCGCAACTGGATTTGAAAGGAGTAAAACATGAACATCAATGATATGGAAGAGTTTGTCACTGGCATGACTTCCTCTGACCTTGACCTCCTGGCCAAGATGGCAAGAGAAGAGCTGGAACAGCGAGCAAAAAACAAAAAAAAGGAAGCCTGGGATAATGTTTGTAAGGCTATTAGAGAGTATCAGAAATTAGATAATGTTACTCTTCTGTTTTGCGATGGAGATGATTCCTGGGAAGCTACTCTCGATGATAATGATTTCGTTTATGATACGGGAGTTCTGTTTGCCAATCATTAACAAAAACCATTTCGGGTTCTGGAGCGGTTGACCCGGACAAATCAGCCGCACCCCACCATTTTCCTATACTCCTTTCCGCACTGAGACCGCCTGGGAATACCTGGGCGGCCTTGGTGTTTTTGGTTTCATTTTCATTTCATTTTCTTTAGCGATTTAAATTGATTTTTCATTTCATTTCATTTTTATACCGGGTTTTTGATTTAATATTCATTTCTTTTTTGATTTAATTCTTTAATTGATTAAAGTGGGCGCGCCGCTCACGTCCAAGCGGCGCGAATTTCCATTATACCACAATCCCAGCATTTTGTCAAGCAAAAATTGAAAAAAATTTTATACAAATTTCATTCCCAAAATTGTGGCACATTGACGAAAAATTTTTTTCGATTTTCGCTTGACATTTCCCGCCCGGTGAGTATAATAGTAAGTGTAAGGGGCAAGGAAATCCAAAAGCCCCATCTGAAAGGAGTATTTACTATGGGTTATCATTTCAATCAGTCTGAGCTTCTCCGGGCTATCAATTATTTCCAGTCCGCATGGCATGACCTCTATGGCTATGATTCTCCGGAGTTCTCCCAGATTCTCCCCGCATATGATGGTATCATTTTCCATATGGCGGATGGTGAGACCTTCAAGTGGTTCCGCATGGAAGAGTGTGGCAAGCGGCAGGTCGGAGACTGGCGGAATGGTCACTGGGAGCGGGTTTAATACTCGCTCCCAAGAGAGGAGGAAACAAGATGTTTTGGTTTATATTCATTACTTGTTCCATCACCGTGGGCGCTTTCTTTGCTATGCTGTGGTATGCTAATTCCTCTGTAACTGACAAAGGCAAGGGCGCAATCGCCATTCTTATGGCACTGGCTATTGGGCTAGGCATGGCTCGCTTGATGTTCTGGGACGCCGAAAATCAGCGGAAAATCTGGAATGATGGCATATGCGTCCAGTGCGGTGGCTCGATGGAGTTCACAAGCGCAAGCCGGGTAAGAGCAGACACTTACTATTATTTCCAGTGTGAGGACTGTGGAAAAATCATCGAATTAACTTGTAATCCCTATTGACAAATATAAAAAAATATGTTATCATATAAATACATTAAAGGAAAGGAATGGTTTTGATGAACCGCTCGATTAACTGGGACATGGATGGAAGTTTGAATCGGTTTTATGATGTTCCTAACTGGCTTGAAAAGCTCCAGGCAGAAGACCCGTCCCCCTATCTGGAAGCTGAACCTATGTGGGATATGGAAAAGCTGAATGAGGTGCTTGAAAAGCTCCGGGAAGCTGGCTGGGAAATCAATGTTATTACCTGGCTGTCTAAGAACTCTAGCGAGGAATACAAGGACGCCGTTCGGGAAGCCAAAAAGGCATGGCTTGAAAAATGGGGTTTCGTGTATGACCATTTCCATGGCGTTCAGTATGGCGCAACCAAGGCCGACAGCGTGCGGGAGCGCACTGACTATGGTATCCTGATTGATGACAACGCCAAAGTCCGGGACGGCTGGCATCTGGGCGAGACCATTGACCCCACCACTACTAACATTATCGTAGCCCTGGCCGCTCTTCTCTGAGCGGCAGGGCAGGAAGGAAATGAAATGGCTGATTTTAATAAACGCCTGTTGGATATTGCAAATCAGGTTGAAAAACTTTCGGCTGACCTGGCCGCCGCAATCCCTACCCTAAAATATGATGATGACCGCAAAGATGTGCGGGAAATCAGTGATTATCTGTTTAACCTTCAATCCAAGCTCCGCTATAACTGTTCCGCTATCGTTGAAAACATTTGGGAGGATGATAACAATGACTAACCGCCTGTTTTGGATTTGCCGCCACATTCTGGCGAGAGTTGAAAAGGTCAATGAAGCCGCCGGAACGGTGGATTATCTGACCATTGTAACTGGGGAGCGGGGCACTTGCTCCATTAGTCAGGTTATCGAGAATCCGCTGGTTTAAGGAGAATGATACCATGCATTTTATTTGGAAATTAACTATCCCTGAAATGGGTGATAGATTTACTCGCTATTGCTTAACCAAAGAAAAAGCAGTTGAGTTATTGACAGACATGGCGTGGGAAAATGACTGGTATAATTTTTGTTGTGTCAAAAACAGTAATTATTATCAGGAATACACCTTTGAAGACCCTTGTGGAAAGTTTGGTCTTGAGACTTACGCCAGCATTGAACGGTGCCTGATTTCTGAATGAATATTCAAAATGGAGTGAATGAAAATTCACTCCATTTTTCAACACCTATTCTTTATCCATTTAACACTTTAATTTGCTAAATTGGGCCGGGCGTCCACCAGTGAGACGCCCGGCATTTTGTCAATAGACATACTTCACAAATTTTTCACCGCAATTTTGTGTAATTTGACGATTGACTTCTATCCCGTAATACGATATAATGGCTATACTGAAACAAGGAGGTATGTATTATGGAGTTAAAAGCTGTATTGGCACTAGTTGTTGTAAGCTGGTGCGCATGGGCGATTATCCACTTTATCCTCTGGCGAGATGATAAATACCTGTCTACTGAGGAACAAATTCAAGAAATGATGGACGAAACGTCCATTCCCAGTGAAACGCTATGGAGTATGCTTGATAGACTGAACTAAAAGGAGGGACATTAACACCCTTCTCGTTGGGTTTACTCCTAATCAAAAAAAATAATATAATAGGCTTGACAAAAACTCTATTCTATGATATAATACAAATACAATAAAGGAAAGGAAATAAAAAATATGAAAGCTACCGGTATTATCCGTCGCATTGATGACCTGGGCCGTGTTGTGATTCCCAAGGAAATCCGCCGCACTTTGCGCATTAGAGAGGGAGACCCCCTTGAAATCTTCCTTGATGACCAGAATGGCGTGGTATTCCGCAAGTATTCCCTACTCAACATGAGCGATGATATTCTTCGCATGGCGAAACTCATGGCAAAGTTTGCCGGTATTGAAATCGCAATCTATGATACAACTTGTAAGTTGACCGGCGGCCAGTCTTATCCGACGTTTATCCCTGAAATCTGGGGCACTTTCTCTACCCCTTCACAGTTTGAGAATTATATCGTGTATCCCATTCTGTGCGATGGTGAGCGCTATGGCTATGTTTGCTCTCATAGTCAGCGAATTGCCGAAACCACGATGATTGCCCGGTATCTTGCCGCCGCTTGCTCTAACTAAAAAAAATAGCACAAAGGGCTTGACAAGTCCTGTTTCCTGTGGTATAATCAATACATCAAATGAAAGGAATTGATAAAAATGAAAATCACCATTACGAATAATAAACTTGTTCCTTTTAAAGACATTGCCGAGGGCGTAGTTTTCAAAGACCCAACCGTCGAAGATTATTACATCAAAACCGCCTCAGTGGTCGATGATGATACCGATGAAGAGGAATGGAATTGTCTCCGCCTGGATAATTACGCTCTCGACTGCTTCAATCCGGGAGATAGGGTTTATCCCATCTACAACGCAGAACTCATTATTCCTTGATAAAACCAATCTGTTAGATTGAAATGAAAAACTACCCAATTTCAATTTTGGGTAGTTTTTTTTGTCTATTTTGCCTATTGACAAAATAAAATTTTTGTGATATAATGAGCGGGGCGCTAACGGCCAAAGCGCCCCGAATTCACCATTATACCACAGCCAGCCCCTTTTGTCAAGAGAAAAATCGCACAAAAATGAAAAAATATTTTTCCCGTATTTTGTGAGTATTGTCAATTGTAATCTACGCCAAACCTGCTATAATAGATAATGTCAAGAGGGAACGGTTTGAGAAAGACCCCTTGCTGATTTAGTTCGCATCCCGGTCTGAAATCCGAAAAAATTTCAATAAAATTTGAAATTCCCTCTTGACAAACCCCACGAAATGTGGTATCATTAAGATGTTCCAAGAGAGGAACAAAAAATCTGGTTCAAGACACGATGGTAAGCTTGAATCACAATTAAAAGGAGAAATGAACATGAGAGCACGTTACGCCAATCTGCGCAATTACCAGCGGGTCATGCAGTCTTATCGTCTGCTGACTGACCATTTCGGCCATGAGGAGTTTACTTCCAAGGATTACCAGAACGTCAAGCCCAAGCTGTCGAATAATCGTTATGCCTATTCCACTCTTGCGTGGCTGGCTGGTAACGGCATCATTAAGATTGTCCGCACGGTGAAGGAGACCAAGACCGCAGAGCTGAAAGACTGGGAGCGCCGCACCTATCTTGTGGATAAGGATGGAAACCGCATTATGACCGACATGGAATGGTTCCGCCTGTCCTCTGAAACTCAGAAGCAGCTTATTGCCATGAATGGGCAGGATTTCCGCATGGAGACCCCCACCACTGAAAGCGTGACCCATGAAAAGTATATCTATGTTATCAATGAAGAGGGCCTGAACCGCTGGCGCCATGATTATGGAGTGCTCCTAGAAGAGCGGGCGGACGATCTCGCCGTCAAAATGGCTGTTCTGAGCGCCAAGCGTAATAGCTTTCTGACCGCCGCAGGGGAGGGCCGTGCTCATGCCTAAGACTATCTACTGCACTCTGGACACTGAAACCGTGGGCGGCGCTTGCGCCCCCACTGGTATGTATAACCTGGGCGCAATTATCCATGACGCTGACCTGAACATCATCGCATCTGTTTCCTATCTTGTCATGGAGCATTATGACGAGATTGCCAAGGATGATTACGCCAAGCGCACCTTCCCCCTGTATCAGGAAAGAATTTCTAATGGCCATCTGACCGCAGTTGTCAGCGAGAAGGAAGCTGTGGAAGCCCTGTCTAACCTCTGTTATTTCTATGGCGTAAAATACGTCATGGCCTTTAATACTGGTTTTGATTTCTGCAAGACTGTTTGCCGGGAACTGCTGGACGAGTTCGAGTTTATCGACATTTATCTCATGGCCCTCCAGACCATCACCCACAAGAAGAGCTATCAGAAGTTCTGTAATGAGCATCAGCTTTTTTCCAAGAGCGGCAAATCTTGCGCAACAAGCGCCCAGGCGATTTATGCCTACATCACCGGAAATCCTGACTATCTGGAAGAGCATACCGCCCATTCTGACGCCATGATTGAAATGCGGATTTTCCATGAATGCCGCAAGATGCACAAGAAGTATACCAAAAATTGCCATCAGTGGGATTGTAAGGACTTCAAGAGCAAGTGTTTCCCAAAGATTGTGAACAATGTGTAAACAATCCATTTAACCCCTTGTAATTCCAGCACGATTGTGCTAGAATGAATACATCAAAAGGGCAGACCGCCCTAAATAAGAAAGGAATTGATACTATGACCAAGACTACCAAGAAGGAAAAGTTCGCCCGCCTGCTGACCCTCTCCCAGGTTCAGGCTGACCCGGAGCTGGTGGAGCTGTGCGAAAAGGAGATTGAACTCCTGAATCGCAAGAACACCAACAAGAAGAAGACTTCCGCCCAGATTGAGATGGAAGGCTACAAGAACGCCGTTATGGAGAACGTCAAGCCCAAGTCTCCCTTCACCGTTTCCCAGGCTATCAAGTTTATCCCCGCCCTGAATGGTATTTCTAACCAGCGTGGCTCTTCCATTATGAATGGCCTTGTGAAGGACGGCCTTCTGACCAAGGAAACCGTTAAGGGCACGACCTACTTCTGCCTTGCGGCTGGCATTCCGTCCGCTGAGCAGTTCGCAGAGGAAGAGGACGCCTAACCGAACGGGGGAGGGCGGGAAACCGCTCTCCCCTTTAATTCCAGAAGGAAGGTGAAAAAATGTCTCCTGAACAGATGGCCGCAAAACTCAAAATTTCAGTCGCAGAAGCCGCAAAACTAATTGAATTTGACAAGAAAATTGATAGGGGTGAGAAACTTTTTGAGTTAAGCGCAGACCAGAAGGAAGCAGTAAAAGCCATGACCAGGGCGGACAGCAAGCCGCACGGAACGCACAACAGAGAGCGGAAACCGGATGAAGACAAGCGGTGGTTAATCCAATTTCTGGCAACGGCGCTTGAAGATGCGGATTGTGACCTGGACACGAATCTGGATAACATTTCCATCACCAACCCTGAACGGGAACTGGAATTTGTTTACAATGGTAAAAAATACCGGTTGACCCTAGCTTGTCCTCGCAAATAAATATTCAAAATGGGATGGATGAAAATTCATCCCATTTTTTGACAGCTCTACTTTAGCACTTTAAAGCGCGACCGCGCGTCTTGGAGCCTGACGCGCGGAATTTCAATTATAACACACCCCACCGCATTTTGTCAAGAGTTTTTTTCAACAAAAGTGAAAAAATATTTTTCCTGATTTTCATCATTATTTTCCTTGACTTCTGGAAACAATTTTGATACAATGAATACATCAAAAGAAAGGAGCAATACTCAATGAAATACATCATCAATACCACTTACGGCGGTTTTACCATTCCTACCCAGGTCATGGATTACCTGAACCTGCATTCTCAGTTTGATACCAACGAGGACATCCGCACTGACCCCTATTTCATCGACTGGGTTCAGAACAATCGGGCCAAGCTGGCGCAGAAGGGCCGCAGGGCTGAGCTGGCTGTCGTGGAAATTCCTGACAATGCCACTGACTGGCGGCTGGAAGAGTATGATGGTCTTGAGAGCATTACCGCTGTGGTTAATGGCAAACTTGTGGATATCTACGGATGAAGGGGAATAAAATACCCTATAAAAAAATAATAGTTGACAAATTAAAAAAAATTTGATATAATTATTATAGAAAGTTAAGGGAGGGCTAGTGATGGACGATTTCAAAAAAGGCACTAATAAAGACTACACCATCTGGGATTTGAATTGCCCATCAGTAGTCCGACCGGATAACGCCTTGCGGAAACGCTTCAAGCGTAAGTATCGCCGCAAGGAAAAAGAAAATCTGAAACAAATCAAAAGGGAAGGAATTGATAACTATGACTGAAATCGTAAAGTATATCTGTGATGAATGCGGCGAGGAGTTCATGGATGAAGAGACCTGCCGCAAGCATGAGCACATGGAGCGCTTGACGAATCTGAGCGTTCTGGGGCATCTCTACTTGTTCGATTGTAATTTCAAGTCAATCGACTATACTGACCCCTATCCTAATCGGTGGCTGAGTGAAGTTTATCATATTTCCGCAGATACTGATGAAGCCATTCAGTGGTTCAATACTATCGCTTTTGACCATGCGACTATGCAGATTGAAGGCGGTCCCGGTCTCTATTCCTGGGACAATGAAATTGAAGGCTGGGTAAATCTGGAAGATATCCTTAAAAAGTATAACAAGAGACTTGCGCAGTTTGTGGAGGCTATCAAGCATGAATCTGAAAGTTAACGAAACTAGGCTCCGCCATTTGGTGGAGGAATACACCGAAGGTTTCAATGATTGCGCTTGCTGTCCGCTCTATTATGATTGCGAGAAAGAAGACCAAAGCATTGACCTTGAATGTAACGACCTTATCATTGATTATTTGAAGGAGGGTAACTGAAATGAAAGCTACCGGTATCGTTCGTCGCATTGATGACCTGGGCCGAGTGGTCATTCCCAAGGAAATTCGCAGGAATCTCCATCTGAAAGAGGGAGATCCGCTGGAACTGTTCGTAGATAAAGATAGTGTTGTTTTCCGCAAGTATTCCTTCTTCGCCATGGAGGACTATCCCAAGAAGCTGGAGCGGATTCTTTCCAGCGTGATGGATAAAAAGGACTGGGCGCTTTATGACGATTATCACCAGATTACCAAGAACTTGAACTTCCCGGAGAATACTTGGGACGAATGGGAGGATAGAGCAATCAAGCAACTGCGTAATACTAATATTACTATCTATCCCATTCTTGCGAGCGGAGACCTTCTGGGATATTTTGCCACCACCAAGCCTGGAGCGGAAATTCTGATGCTTGTCAAGATGATTGCCTACGACTACGAAAATGATTAAAAAAATACAGAATAGGGGTTGACATTCAGCCCCTATTCTGCTATAATGGAGATACATTAAGAAAGGAGTTGTTCCCATGTTTAAGAAAAAAGTATCTGACACTGTTGCTGACCGCATGATTTATGAAGCTGAAGAAATTGCGCAGAGCGCAAAAAATCGTTTAGTAAGTGCAGTTCAGCAGGTCATTATCAAGCAGGGCGTAATTGACCTCTATCCCGAAGGCCCTGACCAGGAGCGGGCAAAAGAAGATTTGAAGAAAGCCAAGTTTAGCTTACTGTGCGCTATTGGTCACTACGATGGGCGGCTCCAGGAATACAAGAACGCATTGAACAAGAATGAAGAATGGCGGGAAACCACAATCGGCAAGCGGTGCCAGTTTATTCCATCTCACGAAGTCATTGAGATTGCGTATCTGGAATTTTTTAAGAAGTAAGGCGGAAACGCCTTACTTTTTTAACCTCGTTCTTTAACAATTTAGTCTGCTAAAGTTTTGGCGGGCTGTCCACGGCGAAACAGCCCGAAATTCCATTATACCACACCCGGCACCATTTTGTCAAGAGAAATTTTGCACAAATTAAAAAAATTTTTATGCCCGAAATTCTCTGTTTTGCACAATGGAAATGATTGGTAAAATTTTTTCCAAGAATTGGTAAATCCGCTTCCAGCATCTACCATTTTTATTGCCAGCTATTGGAAATTACAGCACATTGCCCAAAGGTATTACCTATTTTTTCGCATCTTTTGTAGGAATTGTGTATTGTAATCCGCTTGTAACCTGCTATAATAGATAATGTCAGGAGGGAAAGTCCCGAGCGACACCAGCACAATTCAATGAGGGCGTGCCACCGCAACGTCAAATGTTTTTCAAAAAAGTTTTGAAAAAGGCTTGACAGGCTCAAAGAAATGTGCTACAATGAATACGTTCCCAAGAGAGGTAGGAAACAGGTCGTCCCTTAAATCAAAAAGGCCCGCTTGAGACAGCGAAACGAGCCACGCTTGAGAACGCATTCAAATCTATTTATGAGGTGTATACTATGAGCAACAAGATGACCAAGCGCAACTACTTCGAGATGATTAAGGCCAGCTTCCCCGTGGACAACGAGCATTATGCGGAGGTCATGGACTTCTGCGACCGGGAGCTTGACCTGCTGTCTCGCAAGAATGCCAGCAAGAAGGCTACCGCTACTCAGGAAGCCAACGCCAAGCTGGCTGACGCTATCGCCGCTTACCTCGCTGAGAACCGTGGCGAGAAGTTCACCATCTCCGCTCTGATTGCGGACGTGGAGGAACTGGCTGGCCTGTCCAATCAGAAGGTCACTGGCGTCATGCGGATTCTGCTGGCGGATGGCCGTGCGGAGAAGGTCGTGGAGAAGCGTGTGACCTATTTCACCGCTTGCTAAAATCTGGAAAAGGGGATGGGGCTTCGGCCCCTCCCCTCCCGGAAGGGGGAATTAAATGGCACTGACCCGACAAGAGGAAAAGCGCATTGCGGATGCGATGCGCAAGCTCCGCATTACTCGAGAGGAAGCCGTGGAGATGCTTGCCTATGACAAGCAGGTTGACAAAACTAGTAAGGGCCTTGAGTTTGACCTGACGGACGAACAGAACAAGGTCAGTCAATACTACTGTAAGGCAGGCTTTCAGAATCGGCAGGCCAAGAGCACAGAAGACAAGACCAAGCGACACGGCCCCAAAACCTACGAGTTCCAGAAGCGAGAGCGCAAGGAAAATGTTACCAAATCCGGAATTATCAATGAACTGGCAAATTTTCTCAACAATGGTTCGGAAATTGCCATTGAGGGACTGGAAATTGTTAACAAAGAGCGCATTATCGCTTTTTCTGTGGGTGAAAACCGCTTTGAGCTAACTTTGACGCAAAAAAGAAAGCCGAAGTAAGCGAAAAATGGTAGTTTCTATCAAAAAAGAGTGGTTTTTCCCCAAAAACCTAGCGGAAATTGATGAAAAAGGTGAATATTTCTACATTGCCACTATCCAGAAGCAAAGACACCGATATTTGAAAATCGGCACCACCGAACGACCACCTAGCAAGCGGTTCCGGGATGCTGACTACCGCAAATACTCAACGGTGAATGTCCGATACGTTGCGCAAGTAGAAAGCGACAAGCCGGGCGGATGCTACCACGTTGAGGATTTGACCCGCTCCGCCCTCCGGGAAACAAAAGGCTTAACCTTTATCAAAAATGACCGTTTCCGCTATTTTCAACTCCCGGACGAAATTCCGGTTCAAACGTCACTAACTGAAAAACATCCCGTGAGGATAAAGCCGGGGAAATAAAATTCCCCGGCTCTCCGGGATCTTCGGAATAAACATTTTCACCATGATTTATAAGCCCTACGGCCCATTTTTTGAGATTTGCGAGCAAGTGTCCACAAGCCTGAAAAAATTGACTGTAAAATGCTTGACGTATCTGAAAAAGTATGCTATACTTTAAGAGTAGTTTGAAAAGGGCGGGAACCCAACTAATAATCCAGAAGGAGAAATGAACATGAAAGACATTGACCTTTTCCGCAATGAGCTGGCGCATATCCAGAATGAGAACTACCGCAACTTTGTCCATTATGTGTTGGACTGCGCTCCGGTCTATTTTTGGGAATGCGGTGCTAGTTCCTCCGGCAAGTATCACCCTTGTTTCTCGCAGGGTGAGGGCGGGCTTGTTCGACATACCAAGGCGGTTGTTCGGTTCTGTGATGAACTGTTGAGAATGTCCAGCTACGCATACATGAAGGATGAATACAAGGATTTTGCTTTCATGGCTTGTATTCTCCATGATATTTGTAAGTATGGCGCAGGGGACGAAATGAACAAGGATGAATACAAGGAACATGGCGCAAATGCCGCAAAGTTCGTTGGAGAAATCTGGAAGAAATACTTTGGTCAGTCTACGGAAGCGCCGTTCCTGCTGTTGAACGCTATCCGCTCCCACATGGGCCAATGGACGCCGGAAAAGGAAGACCGTCCTTTTACTCAGATTGACCGCCTTGTCCATCTGTCTGACTACATCGCTTCCCGGTCGTTTATTGACATTCCCGAAATTACCAGCGAATACCAGGAAGAGGTGGAAGCCTTTACCAGCGAAATTCCCTTTTAATGGAAATGAATTTTCCAAAGACTGGAAGTGAATAAACATACATGGGGCGTGGATATTCATCCACGTCCCTTTTTTACTTTAATACTTTAGCACTTTAATGTATGAAAGCGCCCGGCCATCAACTAGCGTCTCGGCCGGTTTTTCCATTTTACCACACTCTCAGCAATTTGTCAAGTGATTTTTTGAAAGTTATTTTTTTAACATAGTTTCCCGATTTAGTGAGCTAAAGTGTCCGGCCGTTCGCGACTGCGGGCGGCCGAATTTCCCATAATTTACCATCATATGGAATTTTTTCCCTACTTCTAGCGACCTAGCCCGAATCCCCAATCTCCCGGAATAATGGGCATATGCGCCACTAACCCGTGTAAAGTAGAAAGACCTAGCAAATCATCATATGCCCCAATTCCGCGCGTAAAGCTAAAAAAATCTCCCATTCAAGAGCCGTTCGGTTACAGAGCGGCAACTTGACAAAATTAAAAAAATATGTTATAATATTAAAAAAAGACTTTTATAAGGGCGGCCATGGTAAATATTTACATTTGACAAATAAAAAAAATTATGGTATAATATATAATGGGAGGAAAGAACTAAATGATTGGCGCTCCTCTAATCTTTACTTGACAAAATTTAAAAAATATGTTATAATAAAAATGTATAAGTATTTATTTGCCGCACCTTGAAAAAATAAGAGTGCTTCCGCACTCTTATCTAACATATTTACTATATTTGGGTATTAAATGTGTAAGTTCAATATGCTACTCTGTATATGGAATACGAATTAATGGAATATGATTCTTTTCACAATACTCATTCTTTTCTTGATCTTTTAGTTTACGCTCTTTTAGACCAGCCTCACCACCAAATTTATCTATGGATTTAAAATACTATTCACCATCATATTCAATAAAATAATCAATTCCACCAATGGTAGGATTAAATACAGCAATATCAAAACGATGTTGTTTATTACCAATAGACACAGAATATTCCTACATAAATGGAATATTGTTATTATATAATATATCTCTTATTTTATTCTAAGATTCAGATATAGAAATTGGTTCTATGCGCTCATTTAAATGAAATTCTTCCTATACCCTTTGTGTCTTATGTTCTTGCTCTTCGTAATAATAAGGATTTTTTAACATCTAAACTTCGATCATTTCTTCATCTTCCAAATAACTAAGCTCATATTGTATATATCCCTATTGTGCTAAATATGCTAAACGATTCCATAATGTTGTATTTAAATTATCATCAGTCCACTCAAACCATTCTTCAAATACAATCTTTAATACGTGCTTAATTTTTATTACCGGTATTAATACTGGAACAACATAAATACGATGTGAGACCATATCATTAGGTAAATTCGCATAGGCTTTCTTAGGCCATTTTAATAACTAACCATAAAATTCTGTTTCAGTTAAATAACAATCTTCATAGAAACTTATCATAATATAATAATCAATCCAATAGTCCTCAAGATGATCAATACAATCCCAAACCTATTGCGCTGCTAAATGTTTTCGTTTAACACTAATACGATTATACCTAGAAGTTTTACCGGTGTCCATCGCTTTAAAAAACATCAGCGCATCGCTATCATTACCATATTTCTTAGTTAAGAGTTCTTTAATATCACCATAATTAGTCTATATCGCTTCTAAATAAGTCATTACATATTATCTCCTAATTAATTATATCATATTATTTTTATTTTGTCCAATAGCCGAACGGTGAAATGGTTATTCTCTATTATCTATATTATAACATATTTTTAATATTTTGTCAAATGACCACGGATTTCTAGTTGAAAATTTCTAATGTTCCTCACGGTTTTCAAATCATTTTTCTAATTAATAATTCTTACCCGGGATTTTGGATTGATTTTTCTAAATATGAGGATAGCGGTCAGGAGGATGTTACATGAGACTAGATAACCCGGTCGGCCAGACCCATATCTAGATTCTCCAGATTCTATGAATTTCAAAATTTTTTTTAAAAATTTTTAAGTCTAAAACTCAATTTCTTTAAATTTTAAAACTTTTTCTAAATCTAAACTCAAATTTTTAAATTATAATTCACACCAATTTATCTCACTTCCACTCTTATACCGAACCCCTCTACGTAGATTGATGAAATTTTTGTCAGGGTGGGTAGGATAATAAAATCATCAATCTATCCATTTTACCCCTTATCCATTTTATAATTCAATCTCCGCTCATTAAGCAAGGTATGCCAGTCCCTACGGGCCAGCATACCTTTTTGTCGCCTGCGGAAATGGATACACATAGCCCTACGGGCTAGTGTATCTCATTCCCTTGTCGAATCAACTATTCTCCCAATGGTCAAAATCTACAGGTTTATTCCAATATTCAGTTTTCAAACGCCAATTGCGCACATTAATAGGCACATCACCATACATCATTTTAAATGCTTTCATAGCATTTCGATAATTAGCTAATTCCTCAGTAATATCCTCACCTTGCGCAGTTTTATAGAACGCTAATGCCGCCTATTTTTCATTAATATGATAATTACTCATAGTAGTATGCCAAGCACTTAATGCGGCTCCATCCAATGGTTTATAAGTTTTATAATAAACCCACTAGTGATTCCCATCAGTCTCAGCAAACTAATCAAATGGCTCTCTTACATAACGTCTAACCACCGCTTCAGTATTAGTATGACCAAATTTCTCATAACCAAATTCATCTATACCTTCACGAGCAACTTTACTTTTACTCAATGGCTAATATTCAAATGTCAATGATTCATAAGTAAATTTAGCATAATCTTTACGCTTTACCTTAGTCATTTCTTGCTAATCTACCTTCTAACGTGGTAATGGTCTATACTCACCATACACTTCTTTAATCTTAATCTTTACAGGACGAGTATTAATAATTTCAAAATCATAGAAATTCTTAAACCACTCAAATAAATCTTTCTTACGTCTATTTAACTAATTAACCGGAATCTCTAATATTTTACAAAACTCATCACGTAAATCATAAGTTTTAACCTCAATCACTCTTTCACCTCCTCGTCATAAGAATCGTCAATCTAACTCTAGCGCGTAGATTGACGAAATTTTTGTCATACCGCATAGTATATTATAGATATTGACAAAAATTTCGTCAATCTACCCGCCATACCTCGTTAAGCGCCCTTTTTCAACGCTTTCTCTATTTATATATCAAAATTGTAATAAATAGATTGATGATTTTTGTCCAGCGGTTTCCAGCTCACCCGCTCGGCATATCTAACCCCTCTTCATTATACCTCAAAAAAAATGGCCTTAAAGAAAATTTTGAGGTATAAACGTAAAAAGGCTAGGGTATTCATCATACCCTAGCCTTAATTCCATATATCTTACAGCTTATCAAGCGCCTTCAAGAACTCATTAATGATATCATCAGCGCTCATATCATCCTTAATATGAACCGCAGTAGCCTTAATGGGCTTCTTACATTCCTTATCACAATTACAAGCCTTAACGTTATCTCCCTTAGCAATCGTCTTCTCGACATCATTAAGGTCAGCCTTTACATTAGTCTTACCATAAATCTTATCCAAATCATCAGTGCTTACTTCCGTCTTGGCGTTAATATCAGCCGAAGGCTGAGATTTAACGCCTACCTTCTCCGCAATACTAAGATCAGCCCACAGACTACCAAGTTCATCAAGGACATCGCTCATATCCATCTTAGAAACCTTATTAATCCAGCCATGGAGCTCAGCCCAAGAATCCAACAGACTGCGCAACTCATCCTTATCCATGCTCTCAACATTCTTGCGCTCGTGCGCATCCGCGTAAGCATCCAGATAATCATTGACATACTCAATCATCACATCAAGATAATCATTCATATCATCTTCGGCAGCCTTAACCTTCGCACAACGAGCCTTAACCTCAGCATCAAGCTTGGCCTTCTTAGCCACTTCATCCTCTTCGGCCTTAGCCTTAATACTATCATTTAGCGCCTTGGTAATCTCATTAGCAATCGCGTTCGCATCATCACCATTGCGCAGACGATTCAAAAACTCATTATAAAAATCCATTTAAAATACCTCTTAAATAATATTATTTAAGAATATAAGGTATACCCTTTATTCTTTATATATATTATAACATAAAAAATAAATTTTGTCAAGCGGTGATTACTCTCTGTATAATTTTATTAAAAACCCAAAAAAATTTCACGAAAAATTACTAGTTACGACTACTTCTAGTTATATTTAAATAAAAACCCAAAAAAATTTCCCAAAAAATTACTAGTTGCGCTGACGCGCATCTATAAAACGTTAAAAGGGTTAGTTAAACCGCCCTTATAACGACGCAACCGCACCTAAAAAAATTCTCCCACTACGTCCACATAACAATTGCTTGACATAGGTGGTTCATGGGAGAAAATTGAAAGAAGATGCCTATTTAATTTTCAAAAACGCTATTCAATAGCGATTCAACTAACTCACTACTAGACAAATTAATGTCCATAGTAAGTTTATTTATATCAAAATCAGCGGGCGCAGGCATCTGTGTGTCGGTTGGGATTTGTGATGTTTCAACCATATTTTTAGAAGGTTCCACTTTAACCTCCGTCCGCTGATTCTGTTTCTTTAAATCAGGAGGGAGACTCTTAGCCTCCAAATACTTATTATAATCAACAGGAGAAGCAAAATAATCAATAGCGCCGTTCGCCTTAATGCGACCAATGGCTTTCTCCTCCACCACGAGCGTATTATTATCATTATAAATCAGATAAGCATTACCCTCATGCGAATACTCATATAAATAACCATAAATACTCGCGCAATATACTGGATAACCGCGGAACTGGCCTACCTTATCGCCCTCTTTATCTTGTAGCTCTTGGTAAGTAAACTTCATATTTTTTTCTCCTCTTCAACTTTTCTAATTATATTATAACAAAAATTTTTTAAAAAGTCAAGTCATATACAAAATAACTTTGCCCAAAAATTCTGACGACGAGTCCTCTTATATAAAACAACTTTATCCAAAAATCCTTGCGGCGAATCCTCATATACAAATATAATTCTTCCACTCTTAGTATCTTTATAAGGCGTGACCACAATATACTAATCTACCTCACCCTTCATCTATGCTTTTTCAAACTCACTCCTGGACGCAAGAACAGGCTAAAACCGACTATTCAATTCTTCACAGACCTTTTTTAGTCCTTTATCGTCAAGATAACTCATATTCATTTACCTCATTTAAATAAAATTTGACAAAATCGAAAAATTTTGGTATACTTATATTAGACATAGGAAAATATTCCTAGGTCAATACTAATAGAAAGGAGTATTCTCCTATGACTAATATAGAAGACTTATGCGGCAGTTTGCGCATTTACCTAGCTTCATTAGCGCTTTGCGCCTATGATGAACAAGTTACATTGTCATCTGAGACATTTCTTAATCTAATAAAAATTCAACTTGCGCTCATCTCTTATATCTAGAACGACATAGAGTCCTATGAGGAATATATGCGCGAGCTACCTTTTTAAGCGCATTTGACAATTTAAATAAAATATATTATAATATTTATATAAAATAAATAAGAAATATATAAAAATAAGGAGTATATTTATGGAATATCATATTGGTGAATTGCGCCGATATCTTTCACCTTTCTCAATTCACAGAACCGCTGATGATCAAGGAAATGTTTATCGATATAATGATCCTCTTTTGGGCGATATTTATTCCGCAGTTTGTAAATACCTGAATCATTGTAAAGATATTATTTCTTATGACCATATGGAGAATATCGCTTGGTATGAGAATGGCATTAATTATGGTTCTGTTACATTTGTAATACAAACTAAATGGGATGGCCTTAAAGTTATTATTATTTATTTTGAATCGGAGGATGCGGAATGAGTGTTGATTATAATGCTAAAGTTTATTATGGATACGAAGTCCATTATGATGAAGTAGTCAAACTCTCTGAGCATGAGAAGAATTATCTCGAGGACAATGATTTAATCCACATCTTTAATAACTATGACGAACCTACTTGGCTAGTTATCGGTTTCCAGCTTGACTGGGCTAGTGTTGGAGATTTTAGTTCTTTCCGTGATATGCTTCATAATTTTAATAGACCTTGTGTCCAAAAGCAGAGAAATGAACTTGATAACTTTTTCAAACTCACATTTAAAGACCGCGCCAACGATAAACCCGATTTCTATTTCGGCTGTGAAATTTCTTAAAGGGGTGATATAATGTATCCGGTTTATTTCAAGATTACTTTCTGGGATGATATTGATAGCAAAGAAAAGACTGAAACTGGTTTTTTCTACGCCGATAATTATAAAGAAGCCGCAGAATGGCTTACTAAGTATTATGGCGAAGACAGCACTAATTCTATGTTTATTTCTCTCTTGGATGAAGGCCCTATTCTTGTGCCCGAGCTTATTGCTGAGAAAATTATGAAGGAACATTTCTAATGCCATACGTTCCTACTTGCGCCGAGTGCGCTTATGGTAAATCAGGGCATTATTGTATTCTTAAAGGGTCAACCTATGGCTCTCATTGTAATAACTATTATAATGAAGAGTTCAAATGTAAGAAATGCGGTAAACCAATATTTCATCTCCAAGTTATTTATGATACCAAGAGTAAGAATATCTATTGTGAAGAATGTTTAAGTAACATTACCCAATGTTTTGATTGCGCGAATGCCGATCAATGCGCGTTTAACGAGTATACCGGTCCTTTACCCAAGTTTATTCAACAACAAGCTCGTCAAGGCGCAAACATTCTAATTCAACAAACTGTAAAAAATCCGTCGGTCGTAGCCGAGACTTGTGCCTCTTGTCCTTGTGTCGACCCCAATAATCAATGTTTAAGAGAAACTAATCAATGCGGTAATTTCAAAGAAAGGAGCGAATTGGAAAATTCTTCCAATTCCGCGAACGTAACTGAATGATTTTCTTAACTCTCATTTTCTACACGGTATTATCCGTCTTCCTTATTGGGCTACCGTTATGGTTAGCACATCATCATATTATTAATGACTCAACAGGGCTTATTGGCGTCTTTATTATGTTAATCTTTAGTCTCGTCATTGTGATTGGTAATCTAGTTTGGAGCAGCCAATATTTTCTTGACAACAATAAATGTAATGTAGAAACCACAGAGATTGCGCTCTATCAGATGTCTGATTATGGCGATAATATTTATGTTGTTGCTACTATTGGAGACGAGATTACTTATCTCGTAAGATGTGATACTGATAATGGGCCTCAATATACAGAGTTTAATTCTAAGCGCACTTCTATCGTAGAAGATAATTGCGCAAACCCGTATATTACATACACACATAAGTGGTTCAATTTCCCACTTAATATTATCTTTCCCATTAATGAATATTATACGAGTAACACTTATGAAATTCACATTTCAATGGACAAGATTAAAACCCTATATATTATTGATGCGGACTTGACAATTTAAATAAAATATATTATAATATTTATATAAAGTTAAGGAGGAATTGTCAATGGAGGTATTAGAGTGAACCTTTATAGAGTATATCTCGGTCCAAAAGATGGAGATCTAGATTATTTTGGTGAGACCGTAGAGGCTAGAGATGCGGCGGAAGCCACTGAAAAGGCTTATAAGTATCGTTTGCTCTATTGGCAATGCGCAGCTAATATGGGTAAAATGAAGGGTTATATGGACATTTTTAATGACCTTTATAATTCAAGCCAGGATTGCTCTCCGCGGAATTATGAGCTTGAAATCCGTCATTATGTAGAAAATAATGTTGATTGTTTGGTGGAATTGACATGAAGTATAGAGTATATTTAGGTATAAATGGCCATGGTTATCCTGGCTCTTGGGTTGATTGTCATGAAATCGAAGCTAGTAATGAAGCGGATGCCATTCGTCAAGCTAAGAAAATGAAGCTAGATTTTTATGTAAGTATGTGTAATACTGAGCGGTTGAAGCCTTATCATACTCTTTATTATGATTTTGTTACGGAGACTGGTGAAATCCCTACTTACGCAGATATGGAAATTGCGCTTCGTGAATATATTGATAATGAAATAATCTATGAGATTGAACTGATAGAATAAGCGCTTGGGCAATTTTCTTTAATCATTCTATAAATATTTTACCAAAAAATTCATATTTTGTCAAGTCCAATAGGAGGATAAGTTAGATGGAAGATGTTGTATGGATTTTTCTTAGTGATATCACAAATAGTTATATCACAAATATTGATATTGAAGAAAATGTTGAGATTGGCGCTGATATCATGGAAATGTTCTTTTATTGAGGAAGATTGGGAAGAAACCATCCAGATTTCTCAAGGATATGAATATAATGATCTCCAAACTGAAGATTGGTGATATGGTATGCCGCGTAAGCAGATTCTCAATGAAATTGCTAGTAAATATGCGGTTGGTGTAATTCTTAATATTCTTTTCTATAATCCTTGATATATTTAAACATAGTTTGGGCTGAGGCCCAAACTATGTTTAATCATACTTACCTTAAAAAATAATATTTGACAATATTATAAAAATATTATATAATATTAATATAATAAAGAAATAAATAAAGAAAGGATGAAACACATGATTAACGATCTTCTTACCAGACAGGATGCGCGAGAAAGCACCATTATTGCTATTGGCAAGAAGTATGAAGCTCAAATTAATGAGATTAACGATAGCATTAAGGCATTAGCCGCAGAGGGCCTTGGTCGCCTTGAAGTTGTAGTTTATCCTCATGATGAAAATGAGGCCAATGAGCACAACACAGCTTATATTGCTGAATGTCATAGGCTAGCGTTGTCCCTTGAGTATTATTATCAGGAAATGAAATTCAAGGCTCAGGCTGTCATTACTGGCGACCCCATCGCTCATATTTCTCTAAAGCTGGAGTGGTAAGAACTGATGTTTGCTAAGGACTTTTATCAGATTACCTATCAAATTGAGGGTAATGAGCATAGATGCGATTGCCTTTATGGTCGCGCGGGATTCGGTATGGACAGTCTAGACAATGTGAAGAGCATTGCGCAGGCTGAGATTGCGCATCGCATTGGTATTCCTATTGATGAATTGGATATTATGAATATTCATTATCTTGGTTGTTTTCAGGATTTTACTTAAAAGGAGGAATGTCTCGTGAATTTACCTGGTGTTTATGACTTCTGGCTTGAACAGTGGAAGGATTTTCAGACTTGTTGGGTGATTAGCGACACCCATTTCGGCGATGAAGATTTGCGCAAGGGTCATCCTACTAGAATCTCGGATGATGACCTGGTGTGCGCGATCAACTCTAAGGTAGGTAAGCGAGACATTTTATTTATCCTTGGTGATGTTGGAGACGTTAGCTATTTGCGCAAACTCCGCGGTTATAAGATTCTGATTATGGGCAATCATGACGCGGGAGCTGAGAACTATAAGCGTAAGTGCGTTAGTAAGAAATTTGATGATGCTCTTTATCAGCGTGATGAAGCGCTACTCGAAATGCGTCGTTTATATCCTGATTGCTCTTATACTATTAGTCGAGAATATGATGTCGTTCATGTGCCTTTTACCTATTGGTGGGTGACTGCGGACAATAACCTGTGTGATATGGTTATCCCTGGTCCTCTGACTCTTGGAGAGAAACTTATCCTTTCTCATGAGCCGATTCCGAATCTTAGCTGGGCATTGAATTTACATGGGCATCAGCATAATGGATCGGTTAAGCAAGGTCTTTATCATTATAATGTTTGTGTTGATGTTATGGGCCCCACGCCTCTTAATCTTAATCAGTTTTTGAAGGGTGGACCGACCGCTCATATCCAGCCTTTACATCGTCAAATCATCGACGAAGCCATCACTCGGAAAGCGAGACGTGGTGGCAAGAAAATTTGGGAGGTGCGCAAATGACGCTAAGCGCTATTCTCTATATCCTAGAGTTTACTCTAATTGCTTTTGGATTTAGATACATTATTCAACCAACAGACAATCTCACTGGAGTTATGATTAAGCCCTATGAGCTATGGACTGTTCCCTATCTTCTGGGATGGGCTGCGCTTCTTGGTTATGTCGGCCCAATGATTGTAATTCCTTGGACATTTGCTAAGATTTTTAATTTTTGCGTAATTGTTGTAATTTATTACTTAATGTGGGATTTTATGTGGGTTGAAAAAGTTAGTAAAACTTATCGAATCACATTATTTGGTTGGACTATGGTTACTATTGGACTTTTAATTTTTAGAGGTATGATTGTATGATTTTGTATATTCTTGCTATTGTTGTGTTTATTGCGGCCACTTTTATTCACAAGAAGGTTCAGTGGAAGTGTGAAACTCACTGGGAAATTCTTGATGGTGTGAGTTGTATCGCAATGTTTATCACATCTATTTTCCTTGTGTTGGGCACTGGTGTTTTCATTATTACTCACTGGAATGTGGATGGTAAACTTGAAAACGTTAATTCTATTCGTGAGAATCTTGTTTATCAACTTGAGGAAGGCTATTATATTAATGACAACAATGTTTATTCTAAGGAACTCTTTGACGATGTAAGAGATTTTAATAGTTCAGTGCGTGCCGGTCAGCGTGGTCTTGAGAATCCTTGGATTTCTATGTTTTATTTCCCAAAGTGGAATGAGGTTGAAGTAATCAATTTCGATGATTATAGATAAATAACAATAAGCCCTTATGCTAGTCATAAGGGCTTATTTGACTTTTCTTAAAAAATTTGTTATAATATATATAGAAAGTTAAGAAAGGAAGAGATTTAAATGCTGAAGACTGTGAATAAGTATATTGTGCGTGATTGGTGGAATGAGGCTGTGATTGGTGTTGATACTCGTGCGGATGCCGAAGAGTTTCTTCTTTCTGTCGCTGAGGAGGGCGCGTTTGAGGATTTCTGTGATAACCTCATTCACGATGACTGGACTCCTGAGCAGTATTTCAAGTTCAAGGGTGGTTGGCGTGATAAGGCCATCGAGCAGTATGGTCTGGGTCAGGTGAGCGTAATCGGCTATGTGCTTTGGAATTATGTCTACTCTTGGTATATCGAAGAGGTTTCTATGCTTGTTAAGGATACCAATGAAGACTAAGTATGTAGTTTCTCATTTAAATCCAATTTGTGTTTGCGATTCTAAAAGTGATGCTGAAGAAATGATGTTATCTCTTGCGGAAGAAAGCGCTTATGAAATTTTTTGCGACATAATGTATCGACCTTGGTATAAGCCGCGCAATTCCAATCTACCAATCTTTGATTTAGTTAGTTATTTCATTAATGCTGAATATTGGAATCAAAAACATCATAGCAGATTTAGCGTTAATGGAAATCTATTGATTAATAACTCAGCTGGTTGGAGAATTATAGAAGTAATTTATTATTCGGAGGGTGATAATAAATGAGATATTTTAAGATTCGTGCTTATACCGCTTATTGTGGCGAAGAGATTACTGAGTATTATGAAGCCAATGGCTGGGATGAAGCTGAGGGCTATGGTGAGACCTTAATGTTTGATAATGCGGAAAACTGGTATAATGCGCATGAAGATAATTATGGCCCCGATGATACTTGTCCTTGGGAAATGTGGGTCGAAGATTGCGGTTATGAGGTAGAGGAAATCACAAAGGAAGAGTTTGATAAAAACGTTGGATAAGGAGTAAGATTATGAAATTTACCAAGTCGCAAGCACTTAACTCTTGGAATAAGGTGAATGACATCCTTGACATTATGGATTGGAGCGGCAAGCTTACAGGCGATGATCTAAATACTGTTGAAATCAATATGTCTATCCTCTATGAGTTTTTGCGGTCTATCAAGGAGTGTTAATTATGGATATTTACCAAAAGCATAAAATTGTGAGTCAGGCATTTCGCATGGTTTGTAAATATATTCACGATAATCCCCCTAGCGAATTTCCGTATGATGATATGGATTTACTGATGTGTATGGTGGATAACGCATCTGATTCAGAGGGTAAGCGTTATATGAACTATTTTCTCCATAAGGCTCAGGATGAATTGGACATGGAGGTTTGATATATATGAATAATTGGGAAAAGATTGCGGCTTACGTTGAAAATGTTTTTGGTGCGCAAGTTGATTGGGAAGAGAGATATTTTGTGTGTCCTGAATGCGCAGAACCAATCTATGAGGGAGATTGGTATAATGGTGAATTTAAACATCATGACTCTTATATCTGTCCTGTTTGTGAGAATGTTTTCTTTTATGAGGGAGGAGACTATTAATGAGTTACAATCCCACTAAATGGTTGGCAAATACTATCGCAATTATGGCAACTCGTCGTAAGAATCAAGATCCAAAAGCAGTTAAGATTAAGAAAGAGCTTGAGGAGTGCGGTCTTGAGGAACATTCTGAACAGTTTAAAGCTAGTGAAGCTTATGATATTCCAAGAGAGGGGATTAATAAATGACAAAGTATATTAATAGTAGAGCGCGGACTCCCGAGGTTGATACGCGTAGACGCACTCAGCCTAATTACCCGGTGAACGCGATTGATAATTTTGACGAGTGTTTTCGTGATAAAACTCCATTACCGCACGTTATACTTCAGTTTTATTCTGAGGATTATAAGCGAGTTTGGCGCAGATTCTATATTTTTGATTCTACCCTAACCACTGACGAGCATCATAGATAGCTTGATGCGCTTATTAAGCGTGTTGAGGATGAAATTCGTGAAGAGCTAGTTAATGATGGTGAGTGCGGTAGTGCTGATGCTACTTTTGAGCACATAGTTTGGCATTTGAGTAAAGACAAGTTTGATAAGTTTATTGATGAATTTTATGAGCTTGTTAAAGATGGGCCTGTCAAGTATTATCGTTTTTATCTTAATGCTCCTACTTGTAATACTCTGACTTACATGGATGTTTGTTTGGAGAATAGAAGCACGGGTAAGTTGTGGAAGGAAATTAATGATTGGAAGTATGAATCTAAATATCTTATGAGCGCATGGATGGAAGCTCATAAGTTAGATGTAGGTTTTAAACAGTATATTGAGTTTTGTGATGTGAGCTATGAGGAAATTAGTGAAGCTCAGTATCTTTATAATTTCTATGATAAGAAGGGCGAGCGCAATCTCCTTAGTCAGAATGTAACGACTGATGAATTGGACTATTGGCGTAAGGAAGTAGAGAATTATAAGGAGCAGTATAACGTGGTGTAAAGTAATTTTACTTTACACCACCGCCCGCATTTGACTATTCTTAATTTTTATGATATAATATTTATAGAAAGTTAAGAAAGGAATTGATAAATATGCTCGGAACTACTAATCAGACGACTATTACTGAAATTACCCTTGAGAGTATTGCTCAGTTATTTTCCGCTGGCGAAGATTCTCAGGGTCAGCCTATTATGACCGAAACTGGTGTTGACAAGTGTGTTGAATATCTTGACAAAAGTGGTATTGAACAGTGGAAGTTGTGTTGCGCAAATGGTATTTGTTTCATGTCTTGGATTGAGAAAGGTCATTTGAACGCAGTAGCTTACGAGTATATTTGTTAAGAAAGGGATTGATAAATATGACATTGACTGAGTATATTCTTCTCATTAAGGGTCTTCATACTGGAGTTGGCACTCAGAAGGATATTAAGTGTTTAATTCATGGCATTTATGTTTATCCTATGAAGCATTATTCTTGTGATGAAGGCGAATGTCTGTGTGAGAGTATTTACATGGAAATTGAGGCCGCAGAAATTATTTTTGGTGACTGGAAGGTTGCTGGTATTAGTGTGAATAATGATGGTTGTTTTGCCGCACCTGTTTTTTATGTTTACAAGGAAAAGAGTAAGCAGAAGCGGGCTTGGGAGGTAGAGAACTAAAATGCCTGGTTATACTCGTAGAAGTGTTTATACTGAGGAAATGAATAGTGAATTTCGTTTCCGCATTCTTGATGTTCTTAATAACAATGAGGAAGCTATGACCGCGCAGCAAATTCAGGAGCAGGATATGGTTCTCCGGCCACTCTCTATCCAGAAAATGAGCAGATTGCTGGCTTATCTTGTAGATATGGGCCTTGTGCGCAAGGGTAAAGCTAAGACCGCGGGCAATCGTATGATGTATAAGTCTGTTTCTAAAATGCTTGAGCAGGGTTATAATGTTGATACAAGGGAGATTGATTAATGGATACAGATAGAATTATTGAATATGCTGATTTCCTAAATTATTGTCCTAGTCCCAATCAGAGTGATATTACTGATCCTGTAGAAGTGTTTGTGCGAGTAAAGATTACTCCAACCTCTTGGGGATATATTCAGAAGAAGCGCAAGAAAGATCAGTTGACTAAGTATCAAGCTAAGCTTGATAATCTTCTCCAAGAGATTTGGAATAAAGGATTTGATATTTATATTCCTGGCAGTCCTCATACTTCTATTGAGGGCGCAACTGTTAATTATGATTGGGGGTCTATGAATGATTGATAGTAAAGATGTTGTAACCGCCGAAGAGTGGAAGAAGCTTATTGAAAAAACAAGTAGTTTACTTCCTGAAGACCCTGATGAACCTTGGCAGTATATTTATGTAATGCGTAAGGTGCCGAAGCATGTTATTGATAATCTCCAGAAGCAGCGCAATGAAGAGTTAGCTATTGCTAAATGGGCGGACGTGCGTAAACTTCTTGAAGATATTAATGGTCTAGGTTATCGAATTGGATTCGATGATGCTATTGGCTCACTTAGTGAGAAGCGTTCATTTCGTGTTATTCCATATTGGGAGTTGAAGATTGAGTAATGGAACTTGAAAATAATAATATTATTCTGACTGAAAAGGAATGGAATAGTTATATTGCGAAAGGTTATAAAATGCGGCCTGAGCAAGGCATCCCCGATGAAGGCGATGGATTCGTTTATATTAAGATGCCGGTCTCCGCAACTGGTCTAAAGGCTATTGAGGAAACTAGAAAATATAACGAAGCTAAAGAATATTTTGAGATGGCGGTTTCCGCTATTAAGGGTGTTCATCAGCTTGGTTATCTAGTTCAGTTAGATGTTAAGGGTGATAAGTATATTTGTTATCCTGCTAGTCTCGAAATGAAAAAGGAAGTAATTCCTAAGTTGAATTAATGATGGAATTATATGAAAATGAAATAGTAATTTCTCCTATGGAATTTCGTTTCTGTTGGGAAGAAGCCAATAAAGTAGATATATATTTTTTAACTAATGTATATATAAATTCATTTGGCTCTGATAATTATACAGAAGTATTAATTCCTGAACGTTTATTAAATAAAGTAGTGCGTAAACGTCGTAAAGATGGAGAATGTTATATTTCTTGGAGATAAGGTCTATGCTAGCGCATAGGCCTTATTTGACATTTTTTAAAAAATTTGATATAATATATATAGAAAGTTAAAGGAAAGGAATTGATAAATATGGTCGCACCGAGTTTTCAGAAGATGGAGATTATTACTGAGGTTTACACTATCAGCGGACGTTGCTACGTTAAAGTGCGCAACTCTAAAAACGGCAACGTCAGACAGGTTCGCTGGTATTCGGAAGACGAGTATAATAAGTATTATCCGCCCGTAGAGATTGTTCGTCCGGCCAAGAGTCAGAGAGAAGTTCTCGGTTTTGGTGAAGATGGTTTTATTACCATTTTCAAGGGTAATACTTATGAAGACCGTGAGTGGTTTAAACTCTCTGAGGCTCGTTATACTCGGTGGTGGGGTTGGTATTTTCCCAGCAATATGAAGATTCCTGAAGATTTGCCCGTTGATGTGGAGCCCGTTCGGCTTAACTGGGATAATGTTGGTAATGCGGATGGTGCGCTTAATAATGAGGATGCGGTCAAAGAATATGTTGATAGTCTCCTCTATGAAGTGGGTCGTTCTCAGTTCCAGGGCGAGATTGGTGAGCGCATTGAGCGCACTGTGACCATCGAGCGCGCTTACGCGCTTGACAATGGCTATGGTAGTATTATGTATACCATGGTTGATGATGATGAAAATATTTATCTGTGGACGACCGCAGCTAAGAAGTGGGAAGAAGACTCGGTCCATCATATTAAGGGAACCATCAAGGCTCTAAAGTCTTGGCATGGTCAGAGGGAGACCGTATTGACTAGATGTATGGAGGTTAAGTGAGATGATTTATTGTGCTTATGATACGTTGAATCCTAGTGTTGACCGCACGACTGGTCAGGAGACTCATGTTTGTGGCAAATATAATACTATCTATTGTAACCAGTGTAATAGCCGTTATGATGGCGACCGCATTAAGGAATATATCGCAACCCATGAAAGGATTGAACATTAATGAAGATTAAACTAAATCGTTATAATGGTGGTTGGGCAATTATCGAATGGGATGATATTGATGTTATTGCTTATGACCCTGATGATAATATGCTAAATATTTATTTCCGCAATACTGATAAAAATTATACGGTTAGACTTGCTCCTACTGGAAATGAAGATTTTTTTAATCTGATTAAAAATATGAATTTTAAGTGGGATAAAAGTGCGGAAGTCGAGATGTTTCCTCGAATGTATTCTCCTGAATATTATCAGCATGGATTTAATGAAACAGGTGCTAAACCAGAGAGTCTAATTTGACAAAATTTTAAAAATTTGATATAATATATATAGAAAATGAAGGAAGGGGTAATATCCAATGAGAGATTTTGGTTTTGAAGTTTCATTTGTCGTAGATGGTGGTGCTCGTGAAGAGTGTGTGGTTGGTGTAATTAGTGCTAAGGATGCTTATGATGCTATTGATACGGCATTTCATTTCTACGATGATAATGGTCGTGATATTACCCTTGTTAAGGTTCATGAACTGGGCGATGAATATTATATTTCTATGACTAAGAACGCCCTTTTCGATAGATTTAATCAGGATTAAAAAGGAGTGTATAATATGACTTTTATGGAAATGGATATGCTGGGTTATTCTAAGCACGCTCAGGAGATTGAAGATGTGATTAATGGTATCTGTGAAGGTCAGACCTCGTTTAATGTGGATGATGAATTTACAGATAGTGAACTTGAATATATTCAGCGTGAAGTCCAAAAGCGCTATAATCGGAGGTTCTGATGAATCGAAAAACGCTAAATTTTTGTGAAGTATGGAAGTGGTTTCAGTCTGAGGTAAAGGCTAATCACTATGAAAAGCTTGGTTATGGTCAATGGCAGGTATTCAATAAGTATAAGGATTTCAAAACGTGTGAAATTGCTCTATTGAAACAGTTTGATACACATTCTACAATAAATATTGTCATTAAGTATGCCATTAAGTATGCCAATGATAATATTGCTTACCAACAGGTATTATGTTCTAATGATAAAAGTTTTGGTCAATTCCTGTGGGATAATTTTGCTAAGCATCTTGACTTGAATGAACCTGTTACTACCGCCGGAGATAGACAAAAGATTACTGGTTATTCTGGTACATCTAATTTCGTGGAAACGGCTAATGTCATTGGTGGATATGGTATTGTGCCTGCTAGTAATCTTGCGGCCACTATTAATGTGACTAATAGCGTTAAGCCTATGGCAACGTCTTCTAGTGTGAAGTTTGTTGACCAGCTTAGCAATCTTGCGGATAGTTCCACTTATCAATATGGTGATATTGTGGTTGATAATAGCACCGGTAATACTTATCAGTATCAAGGTAAAGATAATCTTCAGCCGATTACTAATAGTAATAATTATGTTTGGTCTGATTCTACAACTTTTCTCCCTGACAATAGTCTTAATACTACCACTCACACCAATTGGGATTGTGATAAGTATACGATTAATAGCGCGAGAACTATTAGTAATGCTAGTTCTATTGAAATTAAGCTTGATACTGAGAAGCTTGATGAAATGGCTAAAGATATCGCAAAAACAATCCAGAAGCAGATTGATGATATGGATGCCGACGAGCATCCCATGAATAGAAAGGAAAATAATAATATGAAGTTTGGTAATTTTGATTTTGGTCCTTGTACTGGTGATAACGTGCGGATGTCTATGTATGGCATTGCGGTCAAGAGTGGTTCAGGCATCTGGGTCTCTTATGATAAGACCAATGATAAGATTATGGATGTTGATGTTCTGAATTTTGATGGCGCACAGTTCCTCTATAAGATGCCTGTTGCTATCAAGGATATCACTAAGGGTATGGTGATTGTTCATAATCGTAAGCCCATGTATGTCATTGATGTGAATGGCACGGATGTTGAGGTTGTTGACCCTTGCGTCGGTGAGCGTAAGACTATTCTGCCTACCGCCAGTCCGTTTGGCTTTAATTTCTATACCCGAGTTGTATCCCTGCTTGATGGCTTCGGTGGTGCGGTCGCCGCATCTGAGGAGAATCCGTTTGGCAACATGCTCCCTATTCTGATGCTGAGTGATAACAAGGATATTGACCCCATGATGCTCATGCTGATGATGAATCAGAATGGTGCGGGCACTCAGATGTTTAATAATCCCTTTATGTTCTATCTTATGGCGTCTAAGGATGATTCTAAGATGAAGGATTATCTTCCTTTTCTGATGATGTCCGGGATTAAGTAAGTGTAGATATATACCCCTTTCGGGAGCGCTTGTCTAGCCGCAAGCGCTCCTTTGACTTTTTTAAAAAAATATGATATAATATTTATAGAAAGTTAAAGAGGTGGTTTTAAACACAATGGAAGATTTGATTAGCCTGCTGAGCCAAAAGGATAAAGATTTATTCTGTGACTACATTAGTGAATACCATGATACTCCTGTGTGCGAGGTTGATTATCTCTTACGGTTCTGGAATAAGAACAAGCAGAATCTATTCCATCTGATGCAGAATAATTTTATGCTTGTGCGTGAGATTGACTACAATCAGGCTGATAATGAAATCGAAGCGCTGATGGAAAAGAAGCTTTATAGTAAAAGAGAGAGTCCTGAGTGTTGGGCATTTTATGATGCTTATAATAGTGCGTGTAGTCGTTGGTATAAAGCTCATAGGGGTAAGGATATGAGTGCCGATAATGCTAGTCATAATTATTACGATCTCCTGAATATTATTTCTAGCTGTCTAATTAATAATATTTATGATGGCGATACCATGGTAATTGAGCTTGATGGTAAGAGCACCAAGGTTACTCAGGGTATGAAGGCGATTCGCGCACTTAGCAAACTTACTACTGTATTTGGCCTTGATCGTTGTCAATATGAGCAGTTCCGTATTGCGCATTCTATGTGTCTCAATCAGCGCAAGATTAAAGGTAGTCTTCATCTTTCCATTCATCCCATGGATTATATTACTATGAGTGATAATAATTATGGCTGGGATAGTTGTATGGGTTGGATGAATGAGGGTGAATATCGCATGGGCACTGTTGAAATGATGAACTCTCCTTGTATTGTTGTTGCTTACATTGATGGAGAGGAAGCCTGGAATTGCTGTGGTGAGGCCGGCTATTGGACGAACAAAAAGTGGCGTGAGCTGTTTATTGTTGACCCTCAGTGTATCATGGAAATTAAGGCTTATCCTTATGAAAATAAAGAGCTAACCGCCATTGTGCTTAAGTGGCTGAAAGAGCTTGCCGAGCGAACTCCTGGTTATGGCCCGTATTATGAGCAGACTTATGAATTTCGTAATAGTGGGTCTCATCCTATTTATACCGATGATGGTAAGATTCATCATACTCGTTTTCTTACTACTATGATGTATAATGATGTTTATGGCGAACATCTTGGTTATCTAAGTGTAAATGCTGATGACATTGATATTAATTATAGTGGCCCCGCAATTTGTATGACCTGCGGTGCTGAACTAGCGCCTTTTGGTCTTGACCAGGACTACGCAAATCATCTGGAATGCCCGGAATGCGGCAGCTATGTTCAATGTGTTCGATGCGGCGAATGGATTGATGAAAACTATGCTAATGTTGATGCGTGCGGACGTGTCTATTGCGATGATTGCTGGGAGTATCATGTCTATGATTGCGACGAATGCGGTAACTTGGTGGAAGAAGAGGAGATTAATAAAATTAATCTTTGTCATGAACAAAGCAATTATTGCGGTCAGTATATTTATGTGTGTAGTGATTGTCTCGATTCTCCTACCTTAACAGATAAGCTTGGTCCTATTGGCTATGATGGAGCTGATGGTGAATATTGGGTAGATATTGCCAATTTAACTGCGGCTGGTGGTGCTATGTTTGGTTACTATAGTCTTGCCTCGTTTAATGCGTATCGAGCACAGTTTGGTCTTGAACCTCTGATTGAGAAAGATGATAAAGAGGATGAGGATGATGATTAGAAAGATGACACAAGTGACTATGTTTTTGTAAGGCAAAACACTAGCACAAATGAGTTCTATATTGTCGATCCATTCGATGAACTATTAGATTGAACTTTTAAAAAAAATTTGACAATTTAAAAAAATTATTATATAATATATATGTAAGGTTGAGGGAGACCTCAAAAAAAATTAATTTTTGAATAAAGAAAGGTTTTAGGTGTTGTTATGACTACTGAGAAGATTACTGAGCGAGATATGCTTACTGCTATCAAGGATTGTATGAAGACCGGCGAGTGCCGCTATGCCCCCGAGGATGTGATTGCTTTCTGTGATAGTCGTCTGGCTTTGCTTGACCGTCGCAATGAGAAAGCTAAGGAGCGCGCCAAGGCTAAGCGTGCTGAGGGTGATGCCCTGGTTGAAGAGATTTATGGTCTCCTGACCGACGAGGCTCAGACTCTGAAGGATATTGCGGCTAAGCTTGAGGCTACTCATGCTGATATCACTGTCAGCAAGATTATTCCTCGAATCAGCCGTCTTGTTGACGCAGGCCGGGCTGTGAAGAGTGAGGTTGCCGTTATTGACCCCACCACTGAGAAGACTACTCATGTGAAGGGTTATGCGCTGGCTGATTGACAATTGAAGGCCTAGACCCGGGGAAGAAATTCCCTGGGTCTTTTTTATAGGGTCTGGTCCGCGCGACACTGGACGCAAACATCGTAAATCCAAAAGTGAAAAATGATTTAGAATTTTTCTTGACAAAATATGAAATAATATAATTAAAGGAGTGATAAAATGAGTTTTAGTGTTTCCGCGCGACAACCTGATCACATTCGAGCTATGGCAGATGAATTGCGCGTTGATTATCGTGATATTAAGATGATGTATAAGCTTATCGAAGATTTTCCCGATAAAAAGTATCAAGTAGTTATTACCAATAGTGATGATAATGTTGATTGGCAAGAGTTACATATGTTTACGGAAAAGGTTAAACTAACGTGCGCACTTGAGAATCTATTTATGTCTCCTAATTGCGGCGTTGATATTCCCTTCTTCTGGCTTTATACAGTTAATAGCTATGATATTGTAAATACTCTAATTGACTTGGGTGTTAGTGAAATTAGAGTAGAGGCGCCATTGACTTTCGATCTTGAACAGTTAGCCAGTTTTGGTATTCCAATTCGTATGATTGTAAATGTTTGTTATGATGGGCGGATGCCGCGCCGAACGGGTATAACTGGTTCATATGTGCGACCCGAGGATATTGAACTTTATTCTAACTGGGTTGATACTTTTGAGTTTGATGCGTCTTCTATTGATAAAGAGGCCGTTCTTTTAAAGACTTATCGATCTGGTAAATGGCCTGGTAATCTTAATCTCTTGCTTACCAATCTAAAATTTGATGTAGATAATCGTGGAATACCCACTGAATTTGGTGAGGTTCGCGCAAACTGTAAGCAAAGATGTATGCGCTCACATGATTGTCATTGGTGCGAAACCGCGTTTAATTTCTGTCGATTAGTTGATAAAAATGCGGCAGAATGGGCTAATGGAGATTTTCTACAAAACGCAACTTGATTTGACAAATAATTTTATTTATTATATAATATATATAGAAAATAAATAGAATATTGAGGGATTCAAAAATGAGAAATTTTAAATCCAAAGAATATCAAATTATGGAAGCTTTAGTTGGTATGACTCAGGCTGAAGTAATGGATAGCATGGAAAAGCTATTGAGAAGTAAATATGGAAAGAATGTAATTCGCACTAAGGATTATATTCTTGCTAGTGGTGATATTTCAATTGCGCTTGTGGCACATATGGATACAGTGTTCACTCATCCAGTTCTTGACCTATACTATGACCCTCGAAAGAATGTCATGTGGTCCCCGGATGGATTAGGTGCCGATGACCGCGCGGGACTGTTTGCCATTATTCAGATTCTTACTAAGACCGACTTGCGACCCCATATTATTCTCACAACTGAGGAAGAGCGCGGAGGTTTAGGTGCGGCAGCACTTGTAAAGAATAGTCCAACAGTCCCATTTGAAAAGTTAAATTATATCATTGAGCTTGACCGCCAAGGTAGTAATGATTGTGTTTTCTATGATTGTGATAATCCTGAGTTTACTCATTATATTGAGCAATTTGGGTTTGTAGAGCGGCATGGCACATTTAGCGATATTAGTTTTATTTGTCCTCAATGGGGAATTGCTGGAGTTAATCTCTCTGTTGGATATTTTGACGAGCATAGTTATCGTGAGACTCTTAATGTTGGTATGCTTTTGAGCACGATTGCTAAAGTTACAAAAATGCTTAAAGAATCGAATAATATTCCAGTGTTTGAGTACAAAGAGCGATTTGTCAATACTAAGAATTGGTATTCTCAGACTGGATATCCAGAGGATGATATAGAAGAAGTATATCTTCATTGCTATCGGTGTAATAGATTGTTTTATGATTATGAAATGTTTCCTGTAAAGGCGCTTAATGGTCATACTCATTTCTATTGCCCTGATTGTATGGGTGATAAAGATATTGGTTGGTGTAATGTGTGTCAGGAGGCTTATGAACGTCCAGAAGGTGGAAGAGCAGACTTGTGCCCAGATTGTGAGCAGATTGAGCAGTTGGAAAAATCCAGCAACGACATTAATAGGGCAAATTGAGCTTGGTAAATCAAAGAAATATTATGTTTATAAAAATTTATTAATTGATTGTGAGTCAGATGAAGTTTTGATAGATTTTAAAGAAGCTTAGGAACAATTTAATAAGGTTTATTCTTACGCAAGCGGAATCCCGCATCCTATCACAGATAAAATGTTTGAGGATTGGGCAAAAAATAAGGCATGGTTTTTAGAGCGGACTGGCGGTCAAATGATTTATACCTATCCGCATAAGATTTATTTGCGGATGTCTGATGCGGAGAAAATCGAGGCCGCGCAATCAGTAATCGAGTATATCTATGACACCGTAGATACGGGAGAAGAGAGCGCGCTTGCGGCCTTTCTTGATCATTTTAGACCAGTATTTTTTAGTAAATTCACTGATGAAGAATATATAGATGGTGATATTAAGGTGCCCAAGGGTATGAAAATCATCAAGGCCATAAAATATTTTATTGAAGATGAAAAATTGCGCTCGAAAGTTCAAGATTTTGCGAGTGCAGTTCTCCAACGAGATAAAATGGAAGGCACATTATGTATTTCTATTCACCCTCTTGATTTCTTGAGCACAAGTGAAAATAATTATAATTGGCGGTCTTGCCATGCGCTTGATGGTGAATTTAAGAGCGGTAATCTGTCTTATATGACTGATGCTAGCACTGTTGTTGTGTATATGCGCGGAGATAATAAAGTAAAGCTACCTAGATTCCCGGAAAGCGTGCCTTGGAATAATAAGAAGTGGCGCATGTTGCTTCATTTCGAGAATCATTATATGGGTGTAGCTTGCGGCCGCCAATATCCATTCTATACAGCGGATATCTTTGCCTTGTTAAGCGAAATTTTGAAAGATGTTTTTCAAATGACTTGTGAACAATGGCTTGATAATACCATTAGGAGTTATCAAGGTAAAGAGGTTATTAGTGGTCAATCAATTCCGCATTCATTGGGTGAAGATTATTTTCCTATTGGATATCAAATGTATCGAGTTAAAGATTTATTTGAGGATGCGGAAAATAGTTTACAATATGATGATTTATTGAAATCAACAGTTTATAAGCGTATTATCGCGGTTAATTCCAATAGAGCAACAAATCCAAAATATAATCCATTTAGAATCCAAAAGATAGAATACAAATGGACTATTGGACATTCAATAATTTGTCCTCGATGCGGCGAGAAGCTTATTAGACATAGTGAGTTTTTACAATGCGATAAATGTGAGTGTTTATATGGCGGTGAGGAGGCCGATAATAGCGGTCTCTTTACCTATTGTTATTCATGCGGTGAACGGCACTTATATGAAGATACTGTGGATGTAGGTTATGATAGATATGTTTGTGCGCGGTGCGCAGATAAGTATACAACTAATTGCACTAAATGTGGAACTAAATATTTAACTGATGAATTAAAATTTGATTTACAAGATTGGGAAGATAAGCCTTTATGTGGATGGTGTCAAGATGATATCATGCGCGAGAGAATGAAGAAAAAGAAAGAATTAGAAGCTGAAGGTGTTACCCCTATTTATTTTAGTGGTAAAATCGAAGGTCTTAAAGTATATCTTGATGGTAATTTGATTACTAGTGGCCCAGTAGAGGGTGAATTAGAGGAGGAAAATTAATGGCAGCTCGTGGTAGTATTGCGAAAGACGCAGTTATTAAGCGCTTGATGGAAGCGTTTGGTGATGATTACATTGGAGAATTTGATAAAAAACAGTATGTATGGGCAAATGATGGCGGACAGAAGGTTCAAATTGCTATCGCACTTACTTGTCCGAAGACTAATGTAGGTGATGCGACTCCTGATCGCACCTCGAATGTTCTCGATTTTGAGAATATGAGTGCGGCTGATGTTGGTAGCGCAACACGTAGAAATGTTGAAATTACTGAAGACGAAAAAGCGCATATTCAGAAGCTTATGGCTGAGTTAAATCTGTAAGCTCTTGGTCAATTCTGATTAATTGACAAAATTAAAAAATTATTATATAATATATATAGAAAGTTAAGAGAGAAGAAAAAATTTAAAACTTAATTTTCTGGACAAAAGAAATTAATTGACAAAAAATAAAAATTATGTTATAATACTATTAGAAAAGATGGTGCGATATGAAAAAACATTTATCGAAATTTGATATTTTGCCTACTATATTGTGTAACATCTCTTTTTCTATTTTTTTGACTAAGTATCCGATATGATGTACAGTAAGTGTTGACAT